>JGI1221J11331_1000012_pt1 | contig 63834 bp, 52 predicted proteins | sample LakVidmifraction_4_FD_11331 | JGI IMG/M metagenome (IMG submission 11331) | reverse complement strand
ACCATTGGGTTAAACCACAGTATAATTTTTAACAATTCAAAATAGAGTAAATCTAAAGTGTGTCTATGTTTGCAGTGGATTAATTCATGCTGAATTATTTGTAGATCTTTATTTTCAAGAAGATGTTCATTTATAAAAATATAATTAAAAAATGAAAAGGCAGATTGTTTCTTTTCCAGCAATACTAAGGAGTAATTTTGTTTTTTAATTATTTTGTTTGATCGTATTAATTTAAATACTTTAGTTAACTTTAGTAAAAACAGCAATGCAAATATGCCTACTCCACTATAAAAAATTAATGATGAATACTGCAATATAGAACTGCTCTCGGCTGTTTGTTCTAAAAATGCTTGCGGATTTAAAACAACTTCAGGTAACTGAACGATATATTCTTGAGGAACTGTTTTTTGGATACCATCAAACTTCAATATTGGAATTATAAATGCTAAAAATGGAGTTGCAAGCAAGTACAATCTGTTCCACTTAAAAAATGTTTCTTTTTGCAAAAAGAAATCGTACACTGCTAAAAACAATGCTTGAAATAGGACTACTTGGAGTATATAATTTATCATTTTTCTTCCTTTTTATCATTAATAACATTTAAAATTGTTTCCAATTCTTGTAAGTTCACGTCATTTTTATTTACAAAAAATGACACCATACTTTTAAAAGACCCACCAAAATAAGAGTCTACAATTTTATTCAAGCTCTGATTACTATAATCCGCTTTTTTTATTAATGGAAAGTATATGTAACCTCTACCCTTTGCTTTGTGCGAAACAAATTCTTTGGTTTCCAATATCCTTATAATGGTAGAAACCGTATTATAAGCTGGTTTTGGGTCGGGTAATTGATCAATAATATCTTGCACGGAGGATTCTTCCAACTCCCATAAAATTTGCATAAATTGCTCTTCTGCCCTGGTTAATTGTATGCTCATTTTTTAACTAATTTTTTAGTTCAACAATACAAATATAACTAAATATTTAGTTTAAACTAATTTTTTAGTTGAAAAAGTAATTAAAAGATAAAATCTCAGATTAAATTATCTATATATCTCTACTTTTTTTTGGAAAAAAAGTAGTCTTCTTTAGATTTCATTCTAAATATAAAGTGATATAAAATAAAAAAAGCGTCCCGGGTTTCGGGAAGCTTTCCATTGGTTTTAAAAACCTTGACGTTAAAAACGTCAAAACAACACAACTAATCGCCAACACAGCGATACGCAAATATATTATATTTTTATTGGATTTCAAATTCCAAACACTTTTTCTTTCTAAATTGCCTATTTTTCTGAATTGATTGTATCTTTGCTCCTTATCAACAAAAAGTAATTATAAAACACCTTAAAATGCAGTTATCGCCACTTGAAATAATAAGAAGAGAATCCTTACAAAAGTTACGTGAATTGGGTATAAACCCTTATCCGGCAGAAGAATATAAAACCACGGCAACCATAAAGGAAATCTTGGCAAACTTTGAGGCTTTTGAAGGTAAAGAAGTTGTTTTGGCAGGAAGAATGATGAGTCGCAGAATTATGGGGAAAGCTTCTTTTGCCGAATTAAAAGATGCCAGCGGAAGAATGCAACTTTACATTAACCGTGACGAAATTTCCTCTAATGATGAAGGAACCATGTACAACACCGTATTCAAAAAATTATTGGATATGGGCGATATTATTGGCATAAAAGGCGAAGTTTTTAAAACGAAAGTTGGCGAAGAATCGGTAAATGTTAAAGAACTTACCGTGCTTTCAAAAAGTTTGCGACCACTTCCCGTTGTCAAAACAGATGCCGACGGAAAAATACACGATGCTTTTTCTGATCCGGAATTAAGATACAGACAGCGTTATGTTGATCTAATTGTAAATGACCAAGTAAAAGAAACGTTTATAAAACGAACAAAAATTACAAATTCAATCCGTGATTTCTTCAACAAACGAGACTATTTGGAAGTTGAAACACCAATATTGCAACCAATTCCAGGCGGTGCAGCTGCGCGTCCTTTTAAAACGCATCACAATGCGTTGGATATGCCTTTGTACTTGCGAATTGCCAATGAATTGTATTTAAAACGATTGATTGTTGGCGGATTTGATGCTGTTTATGAGTTCTCCAAAGATTTCAGAAATGAAGGAATGGACAGAACCCATAATCCAGAATTTACCGTAATGGAATTGTATGTTGCGTACAAAGATTACCACTGGATGATGAATATGACTGAAGAATTATTGGAAAAAGTGGCGATTGACAGTAATGGAACTTCAGAAGTTCAAATAGGTGAAAACAGGGTGAGCTTTAAAGCGCCTTATCCTAGGGTTCCCATTTTAGAAGCCATAAAAATACATACCGGTTTTGATGTTGCAGGAATGGATGAAAACGCATTGAAAGAAGTTTGTAAAAAAGTGGGTGTTGCCGTTGATGAAACCATGGGCGTAGGCAAATTGATTGATGAATTGTTTGGTTCAACATGTGAACACCATTATATTCAGCCAACATTTATAACCGATTATCCTAAAGAAATGAGTCCTTTAACTAAAGAACATCGTTCTAATCCGGCGTTAACAGAGCGTTTCGAATTGATGGTAAATGGAAAAGAGTTGGCAAATGCGTATTCAGAGCTAAATGATCCTGTTGAACAACGTGCACGTTTTGAAGAACAATTAAAACTAACTGAAAAAGGTGATGACGAAGCGATGTTTATTGATCAGGACTTTTTACGCGCATTGGAATACGGTATGCCGCCAACATCAGGAATTGGCATTGGAATTGACCGATTGGTGATGTTTATGACCAACAACAGCTCCATTCAGGAAGTGCTTTTCTTCCCCCAAATGAGACCTGAACGAAAGGTTGTTGAAATGAGTGAAGAAGAAAAAGCAATTTTCAATATCTTAAAAGCAAATTCCCCTATACTTTTAAATAACTTAAAAAGCCAATCGGGTTTAAGCAATAAAAAATGGGATAAAACCATTAAAGATTTGACTAAAAAGCATTTAGCTAAAATAAATAATACCGACGAAGGTTTGTTTGTTGAGTTAGTAAAATAATAATGATAGACTGAACCTGCTTGCAGGCTGGCTTGTTTCAGCATCTTATCTTATAAAAAAAGGAATTACATTGCTGTAATTGCTTTTTTTATGATTTTCACATAAAGATTATAGCAGATAGCCAAATGTAATTCGTCGAAAATTGGTCACTCTATAAAGTTCAATGAGTTTTTTAATTGCTTTTTTTATTTAGAATTTTTTCAATCTCATCCATTACGCGGTTCATTGAAGCTATCGTTTTATCAAAGGCATCCGAACTAGTCATATCCACCCCAGCTTTTTTCAGTAATTCAATTGGGTAATCTGAACCTCCAGAACCCAAAAATGCTAAATAATTTTCCAGAGCGCCATCTTCATGATTTAAAACGCTTTCTGCAAGTGAATTTGATGCGGTAAATGATGTGCTATATTGAAATACATAAAAATTATAATAAAAATGAGGTATAAATGCCCACTCCATGTTAATATAATCATCAACATAACAAATGCCGTCCTTATGACCATAATACCTCTTTACAATATCCATATACATTTTTGATAAAACCTCACCAGTTAATGGTTCTCCAGATTGTGCTGCCTCATGAATTTTTAATTCAAATTCAGCAAATTGAGTTTGTCTGAACAAAGTACCTTTAAAACCATCTAATCGTTCCATTAGTAGTGATAGTTTAGTGTCATCATCTTTAATGGTTTTCATCATATATTCAAATAATAAAACTTCATTAAAAGTTGAAGCTACTTCAGCAACAAAAATAGTATAATTTGAAAGTGGAAAAGGCTGATTTTTATTTGAATAAAAACTATGCATAGTGTGACCTAACTCATGTGAAGTTGTACTGACATCATTGTATAAACCATTATAATTAAGTAGCATGAAAGGGTGAACACCATATATTCCATTACTATATGCTCCTGATCTTTTGCCAGATGTTGGATATACATCAATCCATCTTTCTGAAAAGGCTTTTTTTACAGTTGCTACATACTCTGTTCCTAAGGGATTTAGCGATTTTAAAATCAAATCTTGTGCATCATCATAGCTATATTTTAAATCGACGCCTTTAACGGCAGGAGCATATAAATCGGAGTACTTTAAGGTATCAAGACCCATCATCCGTTTTTTAATTTTTAAATATCTATGAAAAGCCGGAAGATTTTTGTTTACATTTTCAACCAATGAATGATAAACTTCCACAGGTATGTTATTTGGTTTGAGTGCAGCTTCAAGTGAAGATTTATAATTACGGGCTTTTGAATTAAAAATAGCAGTATTTACCTGTCCAGACAATAATTCCCCAAACGTTGCCTGATAATTTTTATAATTCCCCCAAAATTTTTCAAAAACAAGTTCTCTATCTTCACGATTTGAATCTGAGCGATATTTGGCGTAATTTGCATTTGTTAGAAGCGCTTTTTCCCCTGAACTCAATATAACCTCAGCACTTGGCATTTCTGCATTACTAAATGTGCTATAAACTGATGAAGGAACCCCTGTAACCATATTTGATAAAGCAAGAATTCTTTCCTCGGGTTCACTTAACGTATGAGCCTGTTGCAGGTATAAATCTTTTAAATATTTTTCATAGACCTTAAGTCTTGGTTCATTATTAATATAGCCTTCAATCAAACTCCAATCGGCACTTAAAATCTCTGGTTCTATAAATGCAATCTTCGATGCGAAATCTGTAAATATTTGCTGCAACTCTTTTGTCATACCTGAATATTTCATGTCACGGGTATCTAAATCGGAATACATACTTGCATAACTGTTTAACTTGCTTGCTTCTTTCCAAATCTCGGAAGAGAGTTCAAGACAGGCTGATAAGTTATTGGAAGATTGGGTAATTTTCCCTTTGAACTTTTCCATTTCCGGAAACTTTTCTACTAACTTCTCTTTTCCATCTATATAAAGGACTTCCGTTTCATAAATATCAGAAAGTTTCCATTTATATGCTTCATCAATTTTGGAACGTTCATTTTGCCCAAAACTTATAAAATAGAATACAGTCGTTAAAAGCAGGGTAAAGACATAGGTGATTTTGTTTGTTTTCATACTTTAATATTTTTGATAAATTTAAGTAATTTATTAGAAACTATAATTAATGTGTGCTTTTTTTATTGAAATTGAAAAAAATGAACGCCTCTTAATTTCATTAATCATAAATTCATCACTTTTTGATTTTAAAGTTATTTCGTATATTGCTCGTATGAAAATTATTTTTAATGTCAATATTTTATTTTTTCTTATACTTTCAGGCGCTTTGTATTCACAAGAAGCGGTTGAGAAAAACTACACTACATTCGGTGAATTTTTAAAGGAGCAAAATACTAAAATTGATTCTATTAATAATGGTCTCAGCTTAATTGAAGTGAGAGACATTATGGGCCCTCCTATTTTGGTGAAAGTCCCAAAAGTCGGGAAAATGAAACCTTTGAGTCAATTATTCAAACAGCCAGAAATCATGAAAGAAACCACTGATAAAGCCAAAAACGAAATAAGTATTTTATGGTATTTCTCTACGCCTAAAAATCAAGACGGCATTGTTTCAAGGTCGGAATGCACGCCAATTATTATTAAAAATGACAGTGTAGCAGGAAAGGGAACTAAATTCTATATAAATTTTATGAGGAAAGAACAAGTACGTTTTTAATCATATTTCTGTTAAAATAAGCTCTTCAATTATTAAATAAGTAGTATAATTCACTAAATAACAAAGACATTTAGCGTTTCTTTAAAATGAATCTAAATTGCAATTTATCCTAAAATTATTGCTTTTAATTAATTAAATTTGACATAATATAAAATTTCTTAAATCAAATTCTGTCATGAATAAATATTTCAAATTAATTACTTTTGCCTGCCTTGTGATTTCTATAACAAGCTGTAGCAAAAACGAAGAAAAAAAAGCAACAATGGAAAAAAATAATATTTTATTACAAGAATGGGAAGGACCTTTCGGTGGTGTTCCTGCCTTTGATAAAATGAAAATTGACGATATTAAGCCTGCCCTAGAAATAGGAATGACAGAAAATCTCAAAGAAATTGATGCCATAACAGAAAATTCTGATGCGCCAACATTTGAAAACACCATCGTAGAAATGGAAAAATCAGGAGAAACTTTAGATAGAATTTTTACTTATTATGGTATTTTGAGCAGCAATGTTTCTTCTCCTGAATTTAGAGAGATTCAAAATGAAATGGCTCCAATTTTGTCTGAATTCCGTTCAAAAATTTCACAAAACAAAAAATTATTTGAGAAAATTAAAACCGTTTATGAAAATTCTTTAAAAAATCCTTTAGAGGCTGATCAACAGAGAGTAGTACAATTAATTTATGAAAGATTTGCCATGAATGGCGCGGAATTAGATGATTTAAAAAAAGCGCGTTATGCTGCAATCAATAAAGAACTTTCAACGCTATACACCAATTTTTCAAACAATATTTTAGCAGATGAGGAAAACTATGTTACTTATTTAAGCAAAGACCAACTTAGTGGCTTACCAGAATCTATGATTAAATCTGCAGCAAAAAAAGCTTCAGACAAAGGGCAGGAAGGTAAATATGCAATTACCAATACGCGATCATCAATGGATCCGTTTTTAACCTATTCAAATGAAAGAGCTTTAAGAGAAAAAGTATGGAAAACTTATTATTCAAGAGGTGATAATAATGATGAATTTGATAATAACGAAAATGTTGCGGAAATTTTAAAACTCAGAAGAGAACGCGTAAATTTATTAGGTTTTGATAATTTTGCTGATTGGCGTTTACAAAATAGAATGGCAAAAACTCCGGAAAATGCCATGAATTTAATGAACGCTGTTTGGCCATCTGCAATTGCACGTGTAAAACAAGAAGTGAGTGATATGCAGGAAATTGCCGATAAAAATGGTGACAACATAACTATTGAACCATGGGATTACAGATATTATGCTGAAAAAGTAAGAAAACAAAAATATGATTTAGATTCCGATGAAGTAAAACAATACCTTCAATTAGATAAATTGACACAAGCCTTATTTTTTGTTGCAGGCGAACTATTTGATTTCAAATTCACGCCAGTTCCTCAAGGTTCAGTTCCTGTATTTAATGAAGATGTGAAAGTTTGGGAAGTAACCAATAAAACAACCGGAGAAAATATTGGATTATGGTATTTAGATCCTTTTGCAAGACAAGGAAAACGATCTGGTGCTTGGGCAACTACATACAGAAGTCATACAACTTTTAATGGGGATAAAAATGTTTTGGGCTCAAACAATTCAAACTTTGTGAAACCTGCACCAGGTGAACCTGTTTTAGTCTCTTGGGATGATGCGTCAACATTTTTACATGAATTTGGGCATGCTTTACATTTCTTTTCTTCAGCAGTAAAATATCCGACACTTAATGGTGGCGTTAGAGATTTTACCGAGTTTCAATCACAATTACTAGAACGTTGGTTAGCTACAGACAAAGTAATTAATCAATTTTTAGTGCATTATAAAACCGGTAAACCAATGCCAAAAGAAATGATTGAGAAAATAAAAAACTCATCAACTTTCAACCAAGGATTCAAAACTACAGAATATTTAGCCTCTGCAATTATGGATATGAAATTGCATATGGCGGACCCAACAAATATTGATATTGATAGTTTTGAAAAAGAAACCTTGAATGAAATGAATATGCCAAAAGAATTGGTGATGCGCCATCGCACTCCTCAATTTGGACATGTTTTCTCAGGAGAAGGCTATGCAACCGCTTATTATGGTTATATGTGGGCTGATGTTTTGACTTCAGATGCTGCCGAAGCATTTGTTGAAGCTCCAAATGGGTTTTACGACAAAGAATTAGCATCTAAAATGATTAAATACTTATTTGCTCCTAGAAATTCAGTTGATCCTGCCGAAGCTTACATACAATTCCGTGGTCGCGATGCCACAATTGATGCCCTTTTGCGAGATCGTGGTTTTCCCGTTCCTGAATAGAAAATCTAATCACACTATTTAAAAGGAATTACAGAAATGTAGTTCCTTTTTTTCTTTTATAATTATTGAAAATTTTGTATCTTGTATGGTCTAATTTATGTTTTTAACTTAAACTTGTGAGCCATGATTAAACAAGTAACATTTTCAACAAAAAAATCCTTAGTTACCACAATTTTTTTATTTCTTTTAATTGTCGGATTTCAGAATTCAAGTTATGCAACCAATAGAATTTTTAATGACACCATAGGGTTTAACGAATATAGAGGAAGCGTTATAGACAGTAAAACCAAAAAGTCATTGGAAAATGCCACACTGCTGGTCAATGGAACAAATATCAGCACTATTACAAATAACCAAGGTGATTTTTTATTGAAAGTTCCAAAAATATTTATAGATCGAAGGGTTACCATTTCATTTTTGGGCTATACCAGTAAAGTGATTAATTTGATAGATTTTGACACAAAAAACACCATCATAAAACTTGAAACTTATATTGAAGAACTTTCTGAAGTTAAAATTAATGTGAAAGATGCTACATCCTTGGTTATTGAGGCATTAAACAAAAAAGGAGACAATTATTACAATGATGAACTGAAAATGACTTCATTTTATAGAGAAACCATAAAAAAAAGAAGAACCTATGTGTCGCTCTCTGAAGCGGTTGTTGAAATTTATAAACAACCTTACACATCAGGAAGAAGGGATATTTTAAAAATATATAAAGCACGTAAAAGCACCGATTACAACAAATTGGACACTGTGGCTTTTAAACTCAGGGGCGGACCATTTAACACCTTGTATTTAGACATTATGAAAAATACAGAAATGTTATTTGCCGAAGATATGCTGGATATTTATGACTTTACTTTTGACAATTCAACAAAAATTGACAACAGACTTATTTATGTTGTGAATTTTAAACAAAAAAAATACATCAATGACCCCTATTTTTACGGAAAACTATATATAGATGCGCAAACATTGGCATTAACCAATGCGAAATTTTATTTAAATCTTGAAAATAAACAAAAAGCGAGCCGAATTTTTATCATTAAAAAACCTAGAAGAGCCGATGTTCTTCCAATTAAAGCTTACTATCAAGTAGAATATCGGGAAAAAGAAGGAAAATGGTTTTATGGCTACAGCAGAGTTGAACTCGGATTTAAAATTAACTGGGCCAAAAAGTGGTTTAACACCATCTATTATACAACTATTGAAATGGCAGTAACCGATTGGGAAAAAAGCGATAACGGTCAACTTCCTAAATCCAAAGATCGTTTAAGACCTTCAGTAATTATGAGCGATAACACTTCCGGATTTAAAGATCCTGAGTTTTGGGGCGCATACAACGTAATTGAACCTGATAAACCTATTGAGTCTGCCATTGAAAAAATTCAAAGGCAATTGAAAAGAAATTGATATAAATAAATAGGATTTTATTCTTATTATTATATTTTGAAAAAATATTGTCTTTATCCTGAGTTCCTAAATCTCAAAAAGAATCATAAAAAAAGAGCCTTTTTTTGAAGGCTCTTTTTTTATAATAGAAACTTAAATTATTCCAAACCTAAAATCTCAATACCTTGTTCAAAAATAACATCAACAGGAATATTGGCATCGCTCAGCTTATCTAAATCACTTTGTAAATCAGATGGAATTATGCCTTTTTCTTCCACCAATTTGGCAACACCATCATAGTCTCCATTTCCTTGCAAGGATAAAATTAGGTATGATAACTGCCTCATGGCTTCGTCCATTTTTTCGTAATTCACTTTATAAGTTCCATCTTCATTTTTGGTAAAAGCACCTTTTTCCTTAAAGAAATTAAAACGAATCATATTGGCTTTACCGTGTGCACTTGAAGCGCCGAAACGCACAGAGCGAAAAATACTTGCCATAAATGTGGTCATATAGTCTTTCATATCTCCTTCCAGTTCTCCTTTTTTATGCAATTGCTGCACCATATACAATCCTAAAATATCAGCCTTCCCTTCTTCCAAAGCAGAAGCCCTTTCTTTTAAGGCATTTCTAACCGTTCCTTTATTGTTAATCGTATTTTTTATACCCAATCCGTGCGCAACTTCATGAAACATGGTGTTGGCAAAAAAAGCATCAAACTTAACATATTTACGCTGAGTTGAATCAATCAAAATTTCTGAAATGGGCATTAATATTTTATCAAATTTGGCACGCATAGCGTTTTTCAACTGCAATCTTCGTGTTCCTTTTTGCAATTGGACCTCTTCATCATTTGGTAAATTAATGGCGATGGTTTTGCTGCCTGCATTGCAATCGCCTGCATAATAAACAACATCATAAGCATTTAAATCGGAATCCGTTCCAGGAACTTCCCGTTTGTAGGCATCCGAAACTGGAAGTCCAGTTTGCAATTCAGGCAAAAAACTGGCAAAGTGCGCAAGTTTTTCGCTCCAAACCTTATCTTTTATCAGCACGTAAGCTTCATGCGACGCTTTATACCCAAAAAGCTGATCTTCATAAGTCTCAATTGGACCAATCACAATATCGAGTGTGTTGGTTTTCATATCCATCCAGGCCAAATCACTGGCTTGGTATTTGTCATCTAAAAATGCTTGCGCGCGTAATTCTAAATAATTTTTAAGTCCTTCGTTATCAGCGAATTTTGAAGCTTCCAACAACAAATCAGCCACTTCTTTTACTTCATTTTTAAACTGAATATGATAAGGAATTGTATACAATTTCCCCTCCTTATTTCTTCTGACAAAAGTGTATAAACTCGATTTGCTCGCATCAGTAAAAGTCTCAAATTCCAATTTAGTCATATCAGCCGGATAATAATTTGCCCCGGCAGGTTTACTTCCAACATCATCAATAAATGGGGTGTTTCCATCGAGCCTATCCCAAGGTCCGTAATTTATTTCAACAAATTTTTTGGTATCCTCATCAGAAATAGAATCTAAAAGTTGATTTTTATCCCCATACGCTTCATACCAAAACAGTTCATTCATTTTAGATGCTGCTTTTATTAAAATTGGCAACATTTCACGTTCATTTTCTGTTAAAACACTTAAGTCTGATGTCAACTTAAAAGTAACATATTTACCTAGATTTTTTTGCATAGCAGTCCAATTTTCTTCAACAGTAACCTGATTTTTAGGTTTACGTGCATCTCCGTTTTCCTTGCATGAAAACAATGTGATTAACACAAGCGTTATTATAATTTTTTTCATTTTATTGGTTTAAATTAATAGCTTTTAATATATCCTGAATTCTCTTTTCATCGGTATTGTATTCGATTTCTGCTCCTTTTTTATCTGGAAATTGTTCAATCATAAGTGTAGAGGACGGGAATGCAAATCCAACACCTAAACTACTGGCTAATTTTAGAATCTTCATATGTAAAATATGTTTGGAGGATTGCTCGGTGTTCCAATCTAAATTAACAAAATAAACATTTAGAAGTATGGACAAGGAAGAATCTGAAAACCCAACAAATTCAACATTAAATTGTTCTGTTCTGGTTGAAGGTTCCAATTCAATAATATTTCGGATTCCTTGAACAAAGGCCTCAATAAGTTCGGGAGGCGTATCATAGCGAATCCCCAAATTTGTGGTGTAACGACGGAAAGAGCGTAAACCTTTATTATTCACCACCATCTCAGCAAGTTGGCTATTTGGAATTTGGAAAATTGTGGTATCCGCAGCCCTAACAGTAGTAGATCTAAAACCAACAGTTTCAACCGTTCCAATCACGGTACCGGCTTCAATCCAGTCACCTATATGAAAAGGTTTGTCCACGAAAATCATGATGGTTCCAATAAAGTTTTTAACGGTATCCTGTGAAGCCAACGCCAACGCAATACCACCAATAGAAGCACCTGCAATAACGGTAACAGGATCAACACCAAAAAGTGTCAATAGTTTAAGAATTCCAGCTAATATGACCAAGCCCATTAAAAAATTTCTCAAAACGGGCACCAATTGATCATCTAATTTAGACTCCGTAGCTTCGGCAAATTTGCTGTAAACACTCATAATTACCTGCACAAATTTTAAGAATACATATATCCAAAAAACAATGACCATGATATTTATTGCTAAAAATAAAAAATTGGAAACATCAATGTGCAACACCAATGAAGGCAATGCTTTTTTTACAAATGCCATCAATATCAATAAAACAACCGGACGAGTCAATTTTCTCAAAGATGATTTAATCTCATCATTTGAAATATTAATGATTAAATGTTGGGTTTTATTTAAAATAAAATAAACAATTTTTCGCAACACATAAAACAACCCTGCACTGATAATTATTAAAATGAGTAAGCCAAAATACTGCCAAAACTCGATGTTAAAAAGTGTTCTGTGACCAACATCAGGCATTATTCGCTGTAATTTTGCTGTGTACCAAGGATACATACTTTGATAAAGTTCTTTAACTTTACTAGAAGTTTCTTTAGAATAATACCAATTATCCTCAATTTTTTCTAAATATATTTCAGGCATTTTATTTGGAAATAACACATACTGATTTCCTCCTTTTGTGGCTGTGGTGTCTGAATACATACTATTAGTCGGTACCTTGCTAAAATCAACTTTTAATCCTTTAGCATCCAATATTTTCTTTAATTTGACTGCAATCTCCTCCGCCTCCAAACTATCATAACCATAAATTACAGCTGCTGCTTTTTCAGGTTCGTAGGATTTGGAATTTAAAAAATATAAGTGAGTGGAAATAGTTGCGTTTGGATTGCTTAAATCGACTTTAACTTTATTTTGAGCAATTAAAGAAGTTGAAAACAATAAAAAAAATAACAATAATTTTTTCATTATTCGTTTGTTTAAAGTAAAACAAATTTAAGGTTTTAATTTAAAGTCCTAAATTTTTGTTGCTTAATTCTTTGCTTTATTTCTTTTAAAAGATTTTCCTTTGGATTTTGACTTAAAAGGAATGGCATCATTAAAGGTGTTTTTAGCCGATGCACTTTTATTTTTTCTCCAACTGTTATTATCGGGTAGCAATTTCTGAAGTAAATCTGTTCTCCCAACTTTTGTCAGCGTATTTCTGATCCATTGCTGATTTTCCTTTTTGTACCAGAAGAAAAATCGGTGCTGTTCGTCTTTTTCCTGTTTGGTTCTTGGCGTTTTAGTTGGTTTTAGTGTATATGGGTGATAGCCGCTATAATAAATAACCGTAGCAACCGTCATTGGCGTAGGCGTAAAACCCTGAACCTGTTCCAATTGAAATCCCAAATCTTTGGTTTCAGCTGCTAAATTTGCCATATCTTCCAATTCGCAGGCAGGATGACTTGAGATAAAATAAGGAATCAATTGAAGATTTAGCTTTTTCCGAATATTTATGGCATCAAAACGCGCTTTAAATTTATGGAAATATGCAAAAGACGGTTTACGCATTAATTTCAAGACATTGTCTGAAGTATGTTCGGGAGCAACTTTCAATCGGCCAGAAACATGGTTTGTCATGACTTCTTCAGTATAAGCATCCAGCTCTTTAGGATCTGCCATTTTATTGAATTCAGGCACTAATAAATCGTGTCGAATTCCACTTCCTATAAACGATTTTTTTATTTTCGGATGTTTATCGACCGCCTTATAAAGTTCTGTTAAAGGTTTGTGTGATGTGTCTAAATTATGACAAATCACTGGTGATATACAAGAAGGCGAAACGCATTTGTCGCAAATTTCCTGTACTTTTCCTTTCATTTTGTACATATTTGCCGAAGGCCCACCAATATCAGACAAATAGCCTTTAAAATCGGGCATGTTAGCGACTTTATCCACTTCCTTTAAAATAGACTGCTGACTTCTGCTGGCAATAAATTTTCCCTGATGTGCTGAAATGGTACAAAAACTGCAACCACCAAAACAACCACGATGGATGTTTATAGAAAATTTAATCATTTCAAACGCAGGAATAGGTCCGCGAGAATTGTATTTTGGATGGGGTAAACGTGTGTAAGGCAAATCGAAAGAAGCATCAATTTCAGTTTCTGTCATTGTTTCATAAGGCGGATTTATAACTAAAGTATAATCGCTGACCTCCTGAGAAATTCTGTTTGCAAATAACTTATTGGACTCTTGTTCAATCACTTTAAAATTTGATGCATACAATTTCTTGTCCTTCAAACAAACTTCATGCGAATTGATGGTTACATCTTCCCAGTTTTTATTTTTTGGAATTTCTTCCCCTTTATCCACTAAAAAAGCGGTTTGTTTTACTGTTTTTATACTGGAAAAAGGCACGCCTTTCTTTAACAGATTCACAATTTCATGCAAGGGTTGTTCTCCCATTCCATATACCAATAAATCAGCTTTTGAATCTATTAAAATAGTTGGTTTTAAGGAATCGCTCCAATAATCATAATGAGTCACTCTTCGAAGTGAAGCTTCAATTCCGCCAATTAAAACTGGCACTTCAGGAAACTTTTCCTTTAGAATATTTGAATATACCGTTGTAGCATAATCAGGTCTGAACCCTTTATCGCCGTTAGGCGTGTATGCATCATTGTCACGTTTTCTTTTACTGGCGGTATAATTGCTTACCATTGGATCCATGCATCCGCCTGTAACTGCAAAAAATAATTTTGGAGTTCCCAATTTGGTGAAATCCTGCAAATTATCATGCACACTTGGTTGTGGCACAATGGCCACTCTTAACCCATAACTTTCCAAAAGTCGGCCAATTACCGCAGCACCAAATGCAGGATGATCCACATAGGCATCACCACTGAAAAGAATTACATCTAATTCTTCCCAGCCTCTAAGCTTTACCTCTTTATTAGTGGTAGGTAACCAATCTGAAAGTTTATTCATCATATTTTGCAAAAATAAGCTAAAAATAACAATTCATAATTATTCTTTTTTATCGCTATTGAATTTTTATTGGATGGAAATTGTTATTGTATCCGAATAGATTTTTTGATATTGTAGATTACCTTAATGGTTTGAGGAATTTTCAACATCATATATTTTATGTTGAATATCGATAAAATTTGAGATTTTCCCAGTACTCTTTTTCAATTTATTTTGTAACCCTTAATGATTGTCCGATACTGATATCACTTGAGCCCAATTGATTGATTTTTTTAAGATCTTCAACTGTTAATCCATATCTTTTTGATATATTATACAAAGTATCTCCTTTAACAACAATGTGTTGTGCCAAACCCAAATTTTCAACTTTTTTGTATCCTATTCCTAAGACTTGAGTATCATAGGCGTGCAATTCAAATTTCTCAATTAATCCAATTAGTTTTGCCGGATATCTTCTGTCAGTTGCATAACCTGCTTCACTTAACCCATTTGCCCAACTAACATAATCTCCTGATGCCATATTGAACAATTTTGAATACCTGCTTCTAGATGTTAAAAACAAAGAATGGTCCCTATATGAAGTTGCTGGATTATCATAAACTCTAAAACATTCGCCTTTTTCATCATCATCATGAAAGGTATGATTACCTTCCCATTCTTTATGACATTTTATACCAAAATGGTTATTTGACCTTTTCGTAAGCTCACTATTACCGCTTGAAGATTCTAATATACCCTGAGCCAAAGTAATGCTTGCAGGGATTTTATAAATCCGCATTTCCACCATAGCAGCGTCTTTAAAAAATTGAATATAATCTTCCGTTGAAGTAAATATTTTTGATTTTATCTCTTTTTTAGTCTCTAACTGCGTTATTTCCTGTGTCCTTTCAATAACTTTATGATGTGCTGTTTTTGCCGGTGAATGCACTACTTGCTTCTTAGATTTACAACTTGATAAAAAACCCATAGTTAACAAACAAATAAAAACAACTTTTAACTTCATAACTTAAACTATTTGTGCTAAATTTTTCTTTTTTAATAATAAATTCATGCCTTCAATTCCTTGCAAACCACCAGTATGAATCGCTAAAATTTTAGAATCTTTTTCAAAAAAAACCATTTTTAATCAAATCTACAATTCCAAACATCATTTTTCCTGTATAAACAGGATCTAAAGGAATTTTTGTTTCCCTTTTAAATTTGTTGATAAATGTAATTAATTCTTCTGAAACTTTTGCATACCCACCAAAATGATAATTAGTATTTAAACTCCAATTATCCTGCTTTAGTATATATTTATTGATTTCATGTTGCAAAAAATCACCTTTTAAGGCAGGAAAACCTATTGCGTTTTGGTGGATTTTCAGCGAATTTATAATTCCGGAAATGGTTCCTCCCGTACCAATGGCACAACAAATGAAATCATATCTCGCATCTTCTTCTGTCAGGATTTCTTCGCAGCCTTTTATGGCAAAATTATTAGTGCCACCTTCCGGAACCAAATAAAAATCACCATATTTTTCTTTAAGTGTAGCAATAAATTCAGGTGAAGTTTTGTTTTTGTACTCCGCTCTGGAAACAAATTCAAATTGCATATTGTGTTCTGAAGCGAATTTTAAGGTTGGATTGTTTTGAATTATTTCAGTCAAATTAGCAGCCAATTCATCTCCTCTAATAATGCCAATAGTTTTGAAGTTATTGGAAAATCCTGCTGCTGCCGTTGCGGCAATATGATTGGAGTAGGCTCCGCCAAAAGTAAGCAACGTACTTTTATGCTTTTTGGCGGCTTCCGCCAAATTGTATTTTAATTTTCGGTATTTATTTCCTGAAATGAAAGGATGCAATTCATCTTCGCGTTTTATAAAAAGAGTAACGTCGCTATTTTCAATTTCGGAAAAGTGAATTTGTTGTATGCGGCTATTTTTATTTTCTAAGAACAATTTTCTGTTTTTTCTTCAATTTCAGCCCATTCTTCCATCAACACTTCAACTTTGCTTTTTTTTGATTTATAGTTTTCAAAAAAATTAGGCATGGCAGAAGTTGTCACATAATCTTTTGCTAAAGCAGCATCCATTTCTGAAATTTCTCTTTCCAAATTATCTATCTGAGTTTCTATTTTAGACAATTTATTTTTTAATTTTTTAATTGTCGCATCTTCTTCTCTAGACAATTGAGCCACTTCTTTTTTAGAAGTATCCGATTTTTTAACAACAACTGTTCTTTTTTCTACTTCACGCAAATTTTCTATCTGATGTTGTTCCAGGAAATAGTTAATATCCCCTAGATATTCTTTAATTACTTTGTCTTTAAAACCATAAACTGTCGTAACCAATCCTTGTAAAAAATCTCTGTCATGCGACACTAAAATTAATGTTCCTTCAAATTTTTTGAGGGCTAGTTTTAATACATTTTTTGAAGCTATATCAAGGTGGTTTGTGGGCTCATCCATAATTAAAACATTAAACGGAGACAATAGCAGTTTGCATAAAGCAAGTCTGTTTCTTTCTCCACCCGACAACATTTTTGCTTTTTTATCCACTGTATCTCCACTAAACAAAAACGACCCTAACATATCTCTTACTCTAGATCTGTTAGTATCTGTTGCCGCATCTTCCATAATTTCCAGCACCGTTTTTTCTGCCTCTAAATATTCTGACTGGTTTTGGGCAAAATATCCTATTTCAACATTATGGCCTAATTTTAAATGACCGCCGTGTGGTATTTCTCCCACAATAATTTTTGCAAGCGTAGATTTCCCTTGTCCGTTTTGACCAATAAACGCGATTTTACTGTTTTTTTCTATGAGTAAATCTACATCTTCCAACACATGTTTTTTACCATAATTCTTGGACAAATTTTCAGCTTCTATAACTACTTTTCCCGGTTCCTTAGAAATTTGGAATCTAATATTCATCACAGAATTGTCATCATTATCAACTTCTATGCGATCCACTTTATCCAATTTTTTTATTAAAGATTGAGCCATGGTAGCCTTATTTGCTTTTGCTCTAAATTTATCTATTAAAACCTGGGTTGCCTTAATTTCCTTCTCTTGATTCTTTTGTGACTGTAATTGTTTTTCTTTTATTTCGCCTCGCAACAGCAAGAACTGGGAATATGGTTTTTTATAATCGTAAATTTTACCCAACGAAATTTCTATAGTTCTGTTGGTTACATTGTCTAAAAACATTTTATCATGCGAAACCAATACAATTGCACCGGAATAGACTTTCAAGAAATTTTCCAGCCAAATAATAGATTCTATATCCAAATGGTTTGTTGGCTCATCCAACAATAAAATATCATTATTTTGCAATAATAATTTTGCCAACTCTATCCTCATTCTCCAACCTCCGGAAAAGGTATCGGTCAGTTTATCAAAATCTTCTCTTTGAAATCCTAAACCCTGTAATATTTTTTCCGTATTTCCCTTGTAATTATAGCCTCCCAACAATTCATATCGGTGTGTAAATTCATTTAAATTAACCATTAAATCATGGTAGTATTCACTTTCATAATCAGTCCTCTCCACCAATTCGTGATTAATAACTTCTAATTTACTTTCTATCTTTTTAATATCTTCAAAAGCCTGATAAGCTTCTTCCAAAATCGTTCTTCCTTCTGCAAAATCAATATCCTGACGTAAAAATCCGATACGCACTTCTTTATCAAAAGCCATTGTTCCGCCAGTTGCTTCAATATCCTTAGAAAGTACTCTTAACAAGGTCGATTTTCCAGCGCCATTTTTTCCAATTAATCCAATTCTGTCACCTTTATTTAATTTAAAAGTTATTCCTGAAAACAAATCGGAACCGGCAAAAGAAACCGATAAATTATGTACGTTAAGCATTAATATTTTATAATTTAATGTAAATTTGTATGTTTTTTTAAAATCGCACAAAAGTACTACAAATAAAATTGGCACTCTGTTAAAGTTTTAATATAATAATTTAGAGTCTTAAGAAAAAATAAAATTAGAAATGTTTAAAAAAGGAACCAAGTTTTACAGCATTTTATTCAATAAATGCCCGAGATGCCACGAGGGCGATTTCATGAAAGAAAAAAACATGTTTAAATTGAATAAAGCTTTTCAAATGCATGACTATTGTTCTGTATGTGGTTTGAAATACATGATGGAACCTTCCTTTTTTTATGGCGCCATGTATGTTAATTACGGACTTACCGTTGGCATTTCAATTGTAACTTTTCTAATTGCTGTCCTTTTTTTTAACTTAAGTTTGGTAGAAAGTTTTATTCCCATTGTAATTATTTTGGTTTTAACTGCACCAATTTCAATTAGGTTTTCGAGAATAATTTGGATTAATTTATTTATTAAATACGATCCAAAAGCAACAAAGGCTAAAGAAAACGATCAATAGAAATTTCCTTTTCCAACGTTTTTTCATTTTCTAAATTATTGTAAAGCGCATTTGCAACTGTTGGAGCAATCATAACACCACGAGTTCCCAATCCATTCAGAACTGCTAAATTTTGAAATTTCGGATGTTTGCCAACCAAAGGTCTTCTATCTTTAACTGTTGGTCTTATCCCTGCAATATGATCCACAATTTGATAAGGAACAGTGATAAATGATTCCAATTTTGAAATAAGTTCGTTTTTCCCTTCTTCCGTTGGATTCTGGGTCTTGTCTTTCCAGTTAAAAGTAGCTCCCACTTTATAATTATTATTTCCTAAAGGAAGTACAAACAAAGCAGATTTTATTAAAAAATCAATATTTAAGTTTGGCGCATGAATAGTGATAAGTTCACCCTTTGCCTCTTGCATAGGCAAATAATTAAAAAACGGATTATTTTTAAGTCCGAAACCTTCGCAAAAAACAATTTTTCCAGCAGTTACTCCTTTATATTCAAGGATTTCTTCATTTATTCTTAAGGCTGAATATTGAAAACTTTCGTTTCTAATTAATTTTCTGTTTGCTAAATAATACCGATAATCTTCAAGCAAGCTATTTGTGTCAATTCTTCCAGTATTCATTAATTTCCCATAACCGAAATCCGCTAAAACACCTTCGTGTTTTTTATGAATTAATTTTGTAGACATATAATTAGAAAGCATTGGATTGTCGCAGGCCGCAAACCAATTATTTTGTTCTTCGACTGTTTTAAATATGCGATAAATATTGATTGGGTAATGGTATTTTTTATTGAATTTAATTTCTAAATCCTCATAAAACGGCAAAGCGATGTTCAATTGTTGTGTTGCATTCCAAACTGGCGTGAAGCGTTTTAAGACAACCGGATTGTAGATTCCACCGGCCACAATTGAAGAGTTTTGAGAATTATCCTCAAAAACCAAGTACGATTTTTTGTTTTTTTCCAATTCTTTAGTAAAGGCCAATCCTGCCAATCCCAAACCTACTATAATATAATCTACTTGCATTGTGCAATTCACTTTATAAAACAAAAAACTCCCGCAAAATGCAGGAGTTTTTCAAATTTTGGTAAGATTATTAATAATTCCACATATTAAGTTCTTTATTTCTAATGTCCTCTTTAATTTTATTAGACTCCAGAACTTGAAATAATGCATTTCCTTTTACATATTCATCAACATCCCGATCTCCGTAAATATTTTCCTCACGATAAATAATAGAGCTAAATCTTCGTGCATTTAACAAATGGTCAAAAGATATTGGGTACGCTGAATTTTTTTGATTAAAAACTTTTGCGTGATGAAGTACTTGGCGCGCATCGGGAAAATAAACCCAAAATAATGCTAATTGTTCAGAGATATTAATATTAATATCCTCTCTACCCATAGTTTGCACATCTGGAGCTATTGGCGCCAATGCCACCAAACGATATTTTAATTCCCCCTGACGCTTGTCAAAATACCAAAGACCTTTAATTTTAAATCCTTCAATATCACGTGAAGTCAAATTAAATTTGTCAATATACTCATCAATATCTTCAACACCTGCATTTAATTCATTAAAACCAGCATCAGTAGTATCAACTCTAAAAAGTTTGCCGTTTATTTCGGCTTTAGTCATTTTAGCGGTAAAATAGGAATCGTCATAAACCTCCGTAATATCGCCATTTTTAATTCCTTTTAATAAGGTGTCAAACAGCGATCGCCTGTCGGTTGACACACTCATGGTATCAATAGGATAATAAAACGGCAAATTAATTCGCTCGTTTAAATCAATATATTCCCAAACAACTTTGGACCAAAGAATATCTCTATCGTCAACATACCCATATTTTAATGGTTTATCGTAATCAACCGCTTGTTGCGCTGCTGTTTTTTTTCCAATATCGGAAGGCTTCTTGGCATTCAATAGATTTGACTGTGCATACAAGGTATTGAACAGCACAAATGCCAAAATAAAAATTCCAATATTTTTTTTATTCATCATTTAAATTTATTTTATTGTATTTCTATACTCACTGCCGAAGCATCTTTAATTTTATAAGAGGAGTTACCTGATAACGATGATTTTATGTCGAATATTGTAACAACATCTCCTCTTTTTGCTCTACCTATCGCTTTTTGGGCTGAATCATTCATTTTATTCCCGCTGACAACTACAGCAGATTGTCCCGGTACTTTAATAGTGAATCCTGATGTATTAAGCACCAAATCAAAATCAAAATCTGGCAATTCTGCATCAACAGTCGATTTTTCTAAACTTGCTCTAGGCATTTTAACATATCCAGCTTGTTTTCTAATTGTACCTTGAGGCGAAGGAATATCCTTAATCCTAAAATCTTGGGATGAGCTAATGGATTGACCATTAGGAAGTTTTCCCGTAACATTAATTTTAACTTCTCTACCCGAACTTGGTGTCATTGTATATTTACCAATACCGCTTGATTTAGCTAATCCAGCACCAGATGCATTTACCAAGTTATCCGGTATTCCGGGAATTGAAATTGTCATTGGGTTTGGCACTCCCCTATAAACAACATTCATTTTATCTGCTGAAATCACTGCACTATTTGGTTTCGGAATAACAGCATAAGAACTACTGATTTCAATTTCAACAGGTTTTCCATTTTCAATAAAAACAAATTTTCCTTTTATCTCACGTTCTCCCACTGTACCAGCCGGAAAGTCTAAAACTGCACCACCATTTTCAATCGTCGTTATTTTTTTTCCGTTCACCACAACTTCTGATGGTATTAGAGACGAATCATAACGACCTAAAACAATTTTGCCCTTAAAGTTTTCACCTTGAAAAAAAGCAGATTTTTCAGGAATTAAAATTGTTTTGTAGTTAGACATGGAAACATCACTTTCTAATTGTCCACCTAATAGTGTTCCAAAAATTTCAGATTGTGTTGTTCTAATATCCGTTTGCATAGATGTTAAATTGGTAACCGTTGAAATTAAAGGAAATCCTTCATACCTGTTTTTTAACCAAGGTTGTTTGCCATCATCAGTATCTTGATCGGAAGTGTCAAACCTGTTTTTAATAGTGGCTGCTGATCCGCTTTTTTCTCCAACAATTTTAATTATTGCATCTCTATAGCCATTCACGTTGTTTAAAAATTCCTGACCTTCAGTCGTGAAAACATCTCCATTAAAAAAATATTCATCTACAGTACTCGTCTTATCCATTGACTCGTAATCCTTCACGTCATCTTGCTCTTCAAGGAAAAATTGTTTTTTTTCCTCTAAATAGCCATTAAATTTTGAAGACAATTCGTCTACTGTTTTAGCTTTAGCATAAAGCTCATTATATTTCTCAGGCTGTTCGCTTGCCTTTGTAGCTAAATTTTCAAGTGTTGCATTATTTTTTAAAGTCGCAGTAATATTATTTTCTGCAAGTTTCTCATTCATATACCCAAAAGCAGAAAGCACTTCCTTAGACATTTGCATTGCAATCATCGAAATGAAAACTAAGTACATTATGTTAATCATCTTCTGCCTTGGTGATAATTTACCTGAAGCCATACTAATTAGTTTTAAAGTTAATAATTAATTTATTTCTCAACTAATTAGTTGTTTTTAATTGACATAGCCGATAACATACCGCCATAAACACCGTTAAGTGAAGATAGGTTTGTTGCCAAAGATTCCATTTGTTCTTTTAGTTTGGTCGTATTTTCAGTTACCTCTAAATTAATTTCAGCTTGTTTACTAGCACTTTCCACTTGAACTTTATACAAGCTATTTAAAGTTTCCATTTGCGCTGCGGCAAAAAACATTTGTTCGCTGTACTTATTGGTTGCGGCAATAGAATCAACTGCAGGAGCTATATTTTCAGCTACTCCTTTAAAATTTTGAATGCTTTCACTTAAACTTTTCATTAAACCTGAATCCAATTTTGCATCTTTAAGCATATCGTCTAATTTTTGCGAAAGCATACTTTGCACTTCCTTTGCTTCCGCAACATCTTTAGTACGCTTACTGCTATTCTCCAATTCTGGATAAATTAGTGTCCAGTCTAAATCCTCTTCAACAGAATCAAAGGCTGAGATAAAAAACACCAATGCTTCTACAATCATACCTATAGATAACATTAACCCACCATATGGCCAGTGTTGAATTTTAAATAATGCACCTAATATAACAATAGACGCTCCTATACCATAAGCGTAATTAAATAACCTTTTTCTATTTCTTGATTGTGCCATAATAAAGTTTGTTAGTTAGTTTGTTAATTTATTTTATGATGTATTTATTCTCCATTTATATTGGTACCAAGAAAATCCTGAACAGTCCTAAATCCAATATAACTTCTGGCTGAGTCTGAATACTCATAATCTCTAGTACTTACCTCTAAAAAGTATGCTACATCTTTCCAAGAACCTCCACGAATAACTTTTCGTTTATTTTTATCAATTTCAACATTAGGGTTCATTGTAGAACCAATATAATATGACGCTTCACTATAGGCTGTATTTGTCCATTCTGAAACATTACCCGACATATTGTACAATCCAAAGTCATTTGGGAAATATGATTTCGCTTCCATAGTATATAAAGCGCCATCAACGGCATAGTTACCTCGAACCGGTTTAAAGTTTGCTAAAAAACAACCCCTGTCACTTGTAGTATATGGGCCTCCCCATGGATATGTAGCGTTTTCAAGACCGCCACGGGCAGCATATTCCCATTCCGCCTCTGTTGCCAATCTAAATTGAGGAATTATAGTAGGATTTTTCTTAGTACTTAAATAATCGTTCTTCTTTTTGGTTCTCCAGTGGCAAAAAGCTTTTGCCTGCATCCAAGATACACCAACAACAGGATAATCATTATAGGCTTGATGATAAAAATAATCCTGATGCATTGGGTCGTTATAAGAGTAATTATAGTCTTTAATCCATACTGTTGTATCAGGATATACCGATACAACTTCTGTTTTAATAAATTCTCTTCTCTTTGCGTTAGTTCTTCCGGCACCTTCTTGATCTAACCAGGAAAATTTAAATTTTAATTTTTTTGGATTTACCATTCTTCTGCCTTCAAAACTATCTTCAATAGGCATTAAAATAGAATCAATCATCACTTCCGCATATTCTTGACTTGGAAATTCATTGACATTCCATAAAATCTTTTCATCCCAATTCAACATTTTACCTTGTGTAGGTGAATTAATATCTCCTAAACTTCCATAGGTTTTCATCATATATTTTTGATATGGGGACATATCAGTTGTATCTATATCTAAAAACTGATAATCTTCCAAAATAATATCCCCTTCAGAAGACATCAATTCAGAAAAAAGTGCCAGCTCAGTTCTTACAATCGAATCCCTAACCCAAAACACGAATTCTTTATACTCACTATTGGTAATTTCAGTTTCATCCATATAATATGGACGTACTGTTACAGTTCTGGTTGGAGAATTTAAGGCTCCTGCAACATCTTCGCTCTGTTTACCCATTGTAAATGACCCCCCAGGTATTAAAGTCATGCCTAAAGGTTTTTGAGAATGCCATTTACCGCCTGACCTCACCCCAACTAACTCGCCTTGATCGCTAGATCCACAACTATATATAACTAACACCAGTAAAATATACAACGATATTTTCTTCATATTTTTTTTCTTAATCCTTTAAGGCAAACGTATTACTAATTATCTTAAAAAACAATATTTTTATTTATCTGTTTAAACAAAAATAAATGTGTTTTAGTATACGGAACACAATTTTTTTTATACTAATTTTTTTAGCGTTTTTAACCACCTGTCAGGAATTTCCTGATTGGTTGCACTTATATAATCTTGATATGCACAAGGTATTAACGCGTGTCTTTTAAATTTATTACTTTCACTTAAATTTATTTCCATCCACCATCGACCACTTTTGTTGCTTTTATAAAAATTTAGCACTTGGTTTTCAATGGGTACTATATATTTTTGATAATTGTCCATTAGTCCGAAAGGATAATCATTTGCTCTATAATTAACACCTTCTATAAAGTACCATATCATTTGTGAAATTAACTTTGCTGTTTGGTTTTTAATATCAAATTTCGGGTTGTACTCATAAATGCCAAAAGAGGTCACTTTATCGCTTATGCCCGCATATCTTGAAATGGCACAAATTTCTGTACCTGTAAAACCGTTAGGTGTTGCATTATTATTGGCGGGAGCATCCGCATTTTTTACAGAAGATAAATCGATGCTTACAATATCGGCATCTCTTAAAACAGGCTCAACCAATTGAATTGAGTTTGAAACTTCTCCCAATCTATAGGCTTCGAAAAACAAGCTATCCAACAAATCAATTTCAATTTGGGAGTTAAAATACGTTTGATAGCCAATATTACTGTAATTGAACAAGTTATTTGGTTGGTTCATTACAATTTTGCTTAAATAGGATTGTGAGGTTAAATCGTCTTCAATAGCACCAAGATCAAATTTATTGTCAACTGAAACAATATTTACGGTTTGCTCCAACTTATCATAGGCCCGGTAATTTGAGTAGGTTAAATCCTGTCCACCCCCTATTATTATAGGAATAATTTTATTTTTTATGAGATGGGCCAATAATTCCCCTAAAGCAAAATAAGTGTCTTCTATTGAATTTCCCTGCGGAATATTTCCGATATCTGCAACGCTGATTGGCCAATTCCCGGGAAACAGTTTGTATAATTCTTTTCTGATTTCATTTAAATCGGAACCTGTTTCGTAATTCTCAATAGCAGATCGGCCTTCTTCAACACCAATTATTGCTATTTTTTTATTTGTCAAATCTGGGAAACCACTTTTTACTGAATAGATTTCGATACATTGGCCAAAACATTGCTCGGATTGCATTTTAGCATATTCCAATAAAGCATCATCAATAGGTTTAAGGTAATCGAAATTCATTTTTTAGGGGTTGTAAGATTTCGTTTAAGGCAGCAATATAATAAAAAAATTATTTTTTAGCCTTTTTTCCTTTAGTTGTTTTCCTTTTCGGGGCGTTTTTCTCAATTATTTCCTTAACATCTTCTAAGGTTAATTTACTTGGGTCAATGGTTTTTGACAATTCAATTTTTGTTTTTCCTTTGATAATATTTGATCTCCCCCAACGCGCTTTCTCCACAGAAATCCCATCTTCAGGCCAGTGATGAATTACTTTTTCAATGTTTTTACGTTTCTTTTCTTCAATTAATTCAACAACATCTTTTTCTGTCAAATTATCAAAATCGTATTTTTTATTTACGTTGATGTATATTCCATCCCATTTTAAAAACGGGCCAAATCGTCCAACGCCTTTTTGAACTGGAATGTTTTCATATTCACAAATTGGGGCATCTGCTTTTTGTTTTTCTAGAATTAATTCAATGGCACGGTTGATATCAAGCGACATAGGGTTTTCATCTTTTGGAATTGAAACAAACATTTCGTCATATTTAATATATGGACCAAAACGCCCAACAGCTACAACAACCTCTTTCCCTTCGTAACTTCCAATTGTTTTTGGGAGTTTAAACAAATCCATTGCTTCTTCAAAAGTGATTGAAGACAATGTTTGATCGCCTTGTAAACTTGCAAACTTTGGCTTTTCATCATCAGTTGCTTCTCCAATTTGAACCATAACGCCAAATCTTCCTAAACGTGCATACACATTTTTGCCGCTTTCGGGATCAACACCCAATAAACGTTCACCTTTAGCTCTGTCTGCATTTTCGGCAACGTCTATAACCATAGGATGAAATGATTTATAAAAATCTTTAATCATTGCAATCCAATCTTCTTTTCCTTCTGCAATATCATCAAATTCCGATTCCACTTTTGCCGTAAAACCAAAATCTAAAATATTGGAAAAATTCTCAACCAAAAAGTCATTTACAATATTTCCAATATCTGTAGGCACTAATTTCCCTTTATCTGAACCAACTTTTTCGGTCAACTTTTTGGTAATTACTTCACTGCCTTTTAATTTTAACTCTGTATAGCTTCTATCTTCACCTTCAATGGTCCCTTTTTCAACATATTCTCTTTTTTGAATGGTTGAAATTGTTGGCGCATAAGTTGACGGGCGCCCAATTCCCAATTCTTCCAATCTTTTCACAAGTGATGCTTCAGTATAACGGTATGGAGCTCTTGTATAACGCTCGGTTGCCGTAATGGATTTATTGACTAAAACTTCACCTTTCGATAAATTTGGTAACATTCCTTCTTGCTCTTCATCTTCATTGTCAGTTCCTTCTAAATATACTTTTAGAAAACCCTCAAATTTAATCATTTCACCATTTGCTGTAAAAACTTCCTTGTTATTGGTGTTTGTAATTTTTACATTGGTACGTTCCAATTGCGCATCACTCATTTGTGAAGCAATGGTTCTTTTCCATATTAAATCGTACAATCTGTCCTGATCATAATCAACAGAAACAGATTGAAGACTCATACTTGTTGGCCTAATTGCCTCGTGAGCTTCTTGAGCACCTTTTGCTTTTGAATGAAAACTTCTTGGTTTGCTGTATTCCTTTCCATAAGAGGATATAATTTCTTCTTGAGCCTCACTTTTTGCGTCTTCTGACAAATTAAGACTGTCTGTTCTCATATAAGTTATCAATCCGGCTTCATACAACCGTTGCGCAATCATCATTGTTTTGGCTACCGGAAAATATAGTTTTCTGGAAGCTTCTTGTTGTAATGTTGAAGTTGTGAATGGTGCTGCCGGAGATTTTGTTGCTGGCTTTTTCTGTAAATCGTCAACTTTAAATTTGGTGTTAATACAAGAATTTAAAAACGATGCTGCTTCTTCTTTAGTATCAAAATTTTTCGGTAAAGAAGCTTTAAATTTTTTATCTTCCTCCGAAACAAACTGAGCCATAACTTTATAGGAAGGCTGAGAAACAAAACTTTTAATTTCGCGTTCTTTGTCAACAATTAATCGAACAGCCACAGATTGAACCCTTCCTGCCGATAATCCTCCTTTAACTTTTCTCCAAAGAACTGGCGATAGTTCATAACCAACCAACCTGTCCAAAACACGTCGTGCCTGTTGTGCATTTACTAAATTATAATCGATACTTCGCGGATTTTCTACCGCTTTTAATATCGCTTTTTTTGTGATTTCGTGAAAAACAATGCGTTTTGTGGTATCCTCCTTTAATTTTAATTGCTCGTATAAATGCCAGGCAATTGCTTCTCCCTCTCTGTCCTCATCCGAAGCCAGCCAAACCATATCGGCCTTTTTAGCCAAATCTTTCAATCTTTTTACCAAAGCCTTTTTATCTGTAGGAACAACATATTTTGGGCTAAAATTACCTTCAACATCAATCCCTATTTCTTTGGAAGGCAAATCTGCTATATGTCCAAAACTGGATTCAACCTGAAAATCTTTTCCTAAAAATTTTTCAATGGTTTTTGCTTTTGCAGGTGACTCTACGATTACTAAATTTTTCGACATATTTTTTAAATTATAATTTTAAACCCTCAATAAATTCATTTTCCTCTTCAAAAAATATTGATTTCCATTAAGGTTTTGGATTGCAAAAGTATATAAGATTTTTAATACTTATCAAAAATATTTTGTAAAAAAACAAAAAAACAGGCTGAATAGCCTGTTTTTAAAAGAGAAAAACTATTTCTAATTTAACTGAAATTCACTTAATAAAGTAATATCATTGTTAAAATACTTATATTGAAACAAAGTGTTATCTCCAATTAATAACAACTGATTTTCCAATGGAATAACATCAAAGGCATTAATATTTTTAAATGTATTTAATAGCTTTAAACTTTCAATTTGCGTTTTATCATAAACTTTCAAACCAGAACTACCATCACAAATAAAAAGTAAATTACCTTTAATTCCTAGACCATATGGATTATCCATACTATAAGATTTCACTAATTCAAGGTTATATAAATCAGAAATATCTACTATTTGAAGACTGCTTTCTAATGCCCCACAAAAATTACCTGCTCGTAAGGTAATATAGGCATATTTATCATCAACAACCACAGGGTCACAAGCTGTTCCATGTTGAAACTCTGAAACAAATTTTGGTATAGCAGGAGATGAAATATCGTAAATATACATTCCTCTCATACTGCCTAAAAATAACTTATCCCCTCTGTTAAATATTGTTTCAATATCAAAACCAGCATGTACATCTTCCAGTTCAATAGGTGCCTTTAAATCGCCAATATTAAAAATATTAATATTATGACTATCAACAGCATATAAGTATTCATTTACAATTTTAAATCTTGCTAATGAACCTCCTTGACCTGCTGATTCAGATGAAGCAAGTGCCATATCCATAAAAACTCCTCCACTCATATCAATATTTTTAATTTCTTCAATCCTTCTATATTCTTCTTTAATATCCCAGCCAACAATTATTTCATTCGGATTATTATATGAATTAGTACCATAATCAACAATTAAATTATCTAAAAAAGGTAAATTAATATAACCTGGAAAAACATCTTCCAACCTTGCAACTTCATGAATATTATCTATGTTAGAAATATCAAAAACCAATAAATCCATCAAGCTATCAACATATAAATAATTACCTCTCACCTCCATATCATTATTTGAAATTATTTTAATAAAAGCAATTTTAACTGGACTTTTTGGGTTAGAATTATCAATAATATGTATACCATTATCAACATCATTTATTAAAACCAGCTCATTGTATGCATAAATTTTTCCAGATTTAATAATTGGAGTTGGCGCAGTAATTTTAACTGATGACCTTAAGGCGTCTATGGTCATATATTTTGGCGTAGCAACATTTACTAGTTCATATTCATCTACGTTTTTTTCACAAGAAAATATAAGGGTTAAGGTTGCAATTAGTAAAAATAAGTTATTAGTTTTCATAAGGCTATTGATATTAATTATTAAAAGTAAATAATGAACCGATGTGTTATTTTTAAGCCCATTATACACCAATACGTTAAAAACGTTAAAAACGCTACAAAAGTTTCAGATATTTAAAAATAACAAAATTAAAAAATATTTTACACATCAATTTTAGTAGCTTTTTTATACTACATTTTAATAAATCAATCGATTGTTAAATTTCTGCCAATCTGTCACATTTCTAAAAAATTGGTTATATCTTTGCCGTCCAAGAAAAACTTATGGGGAACGAAAAAATTATCGTAGAAAAAAACCAGGGACAACCTCTTTTAACAGAACAAATTGAAGGAAATTCTAAAAAATTATATATAGAAAGTTACGGCTGTTCCATGAACTTAAATGATAGTGAAATTGTAGCCTCTATTCTTTCAAAACAAGGTTATAATACCACGCATTTATTAGAAGAAGCTGACCTGGTTTTAGTAAATACTTGTTCTATTCGTGAAAAAGCCGAACAAACTGTTCGTAAACGACTGCAAAAATACAATGCCGTAAAAAAGATAAATCCTGCCATGAAAGTGGGCGTTTTGGGATGTATGGCCGAGCGTTTAAAAGCGAAATTTTTAGAAGAAGAAAAAATAGTTGATTTGGTTGTTGGACCAGATGCATACAGAGATTTGCCAAATTTATTGGAAGAAATAAATGCCGGCCGCGATGCCGTGAATGTTATTTTATCAAAAGAAGAAACCTATGGAGATGTTTCGCCGGTTCGCTTAAACAGCAATGGTGTTTCTGCTTTTGTTTCCATCACAAGAGGTTGTGACAATATGTGTACTTTTTGTGTGGTTCCTTTTACCCGCGGACGCGAAAGAAGCCGCGAACCGAAAAGTATTTTAGAAGAAGTTAGAGAATTGAGCGAAAAAAATTACAAAGAAATCACTCTTTTAGGCCAAAATGTGGACAGTTACCTTTGGTATGGCGGCGGATTAAAAAAGAATTTTAAAAATGCGTCTGATATCGCTCAGGCAACAGCCGTAGACTTTTCACAATTGTTAGATATGGTGGCAACGGCTTTTCCTAAAATGAGGATTCGCTTTTCAACTTCCAATCCACAAGACATGAAATTAAATGTCATTTATACCATGGCAAAACATGAAAATATTTGCAATTACATTCATTTACCCGTACAATCCGGAAGCACTTCTGTATTAAAAAGAATGAATCGTCAACATACACGTGAAGCGTATTTGGAATTGGTTGACAAGATTCGAGAAATTATTCCAGATTGTGGTTTATCACAAGATATGATGACAGGTTTTTGCGGCGAAACAGAAGAAGAACACGAAGAAACCTTGAGTTTGTTGGAATATGTGAAATACGATTTCGGATTCATGTTCGCTTATTCTGAACGTCCGGGAACACTTGCCGAGAAAAAAATGGAAGATGATGTTCCTTTCGAAGTAAAGAAAAGACGACTTGCTGAAATCATCCTTTTACAACAAAAACACAGTTTATTCCATACAGAACAATTTGTTGGGAAAACTGTTGAAGTATTGATTGAAGGTGCTTCAAAAAAATCGGATACCCATTGGAAAGGCAGAAATTCACAAAATGCAGTGGTGGTTTTTCCAAAAGGAGATGAAAAACTTGGCGATCTAGTAAATGTTTATATTGAAGGTTGTACTTCTGCCACGCTATTAGGAAAAATAATTTAGACTATGGAATCATTACAAGCCATAAAACAGCGTTTTGAAATTATTGGAAACGACCATCACTTAAACAGGGCGATAGAAAAAGCAATTAGAGTTGCACCAACTGATATTTCGGTATTGGTTACCGGAGAAAGCGGTGTTGGTAAAGAGTATATTCCAAAAATAATTCATCACCTATCTCACCGAAAACATGCAAAATACATCGCCGTTAACTGTGGCGCAATTCCTGAAGGAACTATTGACAGTGAATTATTTGGACATGAAAAAGGCTCGTTTACAGGCGCTACTGCAGCACGTAGCGGCTATTTTGAAGTTGCAGACGGAGGTACTATTTTTTTGGATGAAGTTGGTGAATTGCCGTTAACCACTCAGGTTAGATTGTTGCGTGTATTGGAAAATGGCGAGTTTATTAAAGTAGGTTCGTCACAAGTCCAAAAAACCAATGTACGCATTGTTGCCGCCACCAATTTAAATATGCAACAAGCCATCAATAAAGGGAAATTTAGGGAAGATTTATTCTATCGATTAAGCACCATTGAAATAAATTTGTCGCCATTGCGAGATCGTGTTGGTGATATTCATTTATTATTTAGAAAATTTGCTTCGGATTTTGCTCAAAAATATAAAATGCCAACCGTTAAACTTTCTGAAAATGCGGTTAAGGTCCTGGAAAATTATGGTTTCCCTGGAAATATTAGGCAGTTGCGAAATATTGCTGAAGAAATTTCCGTAGTTGAAGAAAAAAGATTGATTTCATCTGAAGGATTGTTACAGTATTTACCGAGCAAAGGCACTAATTTGCCATCGGTAATTGAAACTAAAAAATCAAGCAGTGAGTTTTCTTCAGAACGGGAAATTATGTACAAGATTTTATTCGATATGCGAAACGACATTAACGATTTGAAAAAATTAACACTCGATTTAATGCAAAGCGACAATGTTGAAAACGTTAAGAAAGAAAGTAAAAAATTAATTCAGAAAATATATAAGGAAGATGATTTAGATTCCGAATCAGAAAATAATATAGAAGTTGTTCGAATGGATGAAAAGTATAAAGAATCCGACTCTTATGACTTTGAAGAAACCATTGATGCTGATGAAAGCCTATCCATTCAGGGTAAAGAAATTGAATTGATAAAAAAATCGTTAGATCGAAACAAGGGAAAACGAAAATTGGCCGCAAAAGAATTGGGGATTTCAGAAAGAACATTGTATCGAAAAATAAAACATTATGATCTATAGTTAAAATAAGTAACTTTGACCATAATTTACGGATTCTTAAACAACATCAAAATATCAAAATGAAAAAAATTAGTTACCTCGTCTTATTCATCTTAATCTTCACCACACAAAGTTGCGGTATTTATTCATTTACGGGAACTAATATTCAATCTGATGTAAAAACGATTCAAATAGATTATTTTCCCAACAATGCCATTTTGGTTGAACCTTCTTTAAGTCAGGAATTCACAATTCGGTTACAGGATTTATTTTTACAGCAAACCAATTTAAGTTTGGTGAAAGCTGGAGGAGATTTACAATTTGAAGGTGAAATTACAGGGTATAAAATTAACCCAATGACTGCGACAGCGCAACAAACAGCTGCGCAAAACCGACTCACCATTACGGTAAATGTGCGTTTTTTTAACAATAAATTTGAAGAAGACAATTTTGAGCGCTCCTTTTCACATTATTATGATTATGATGGAAACGCACAATTAACAGGCGGTATTTTAGATGATGCTTTTAATGAAATTATTGAACGTATTACGCAAGATATTTTTAATGCTTCAGTAGCAAAATGGTAATTTTATGAATAGTAATGAATTTACATATTTATTGCAACATCCCGAAAATATTGATGCCCTAAAAACGCAACAATTAAATGAAGTTATTTCCGAATTTCCTTATTTTCAATCAGCCAGGGCAATTCAATTAAAAGGACTCATTAAAACAAATAGCTTTAAATACAACCAAACCTTAAAAAAAACAGCGGCCTACACCATTGACAGAAAAGTACTTTTTGATTTTATTACTTCTCCTATATTTACAACCAAGGCAAAAAAAGAAGCTGAAATTCTTGAAGAAATTGAAGTTATTGATCCCGAAGATGCGAATGCCCTTCATAAAAAAATTACAGACTCTTTTTCCAATAAAAAGGCCGAAGCGGAACCTGTAACATTTCAAAAACAAGAAATTTTAAAACAGGAAGAAATAGCAACTGATGTATTGGAAATTGGCAAGCCAATTCAGTTTGTTAGTTCCGAACCGCACTCATTTAACGAGTGGATGCAATTAATTGCACAAAAACCTATTGTAAGAGAAGAAAACCCAGTTAGTAAAATTGAAAAAATTGAGGAAAAATTTAACTTAATTGATAAGTTTATTGATTTGAATCCTAAAATAAAACCGGTAGACAAAAACGCCATAAATATTGATGTCACTATGGCTAGTTCAACAGAAAATGAAAGTTTAATGACGGAGACGTTGGCTAAAGTTTATCTTGAACAAAAAAAATATGAAAATGCCATAAAAGCTTATCGCATTTTAATTTTGAAATATCCAGAAAAAAGTGGTTTCTTTGCAGACCGAATTAAAGCAATAAAAAAATTACAAAAAAATAAGTCATGACGTATACATTATTTTTAGTTCTGATTATGATCGTAGCATTTTTGCTCATCTTAATTATTATGGTTCAAAATCCAAAAGGTGGAGGATTATCATCTTCTTTTGGCGGTGGCGGAACACAGTCTTTAGGAGGCGTTCAAAATACAACTAACTTTTTAGATAAAAGTACTTGGACTCTTTCCATTGTATTGCTTTCCTTAATTTTATTGTCAAATTTTGCTGCACCCAAACCAAATGCTGTTGACACGAGCTCGGAAATTGAAAATACTCTTCAAAACCGTGAAATTCAGGATGCACCAGCGCAACCATTAACTTCAACACCTGCTACTCAAGATACTGTTAAATAATATTTACTGAAAATATATTCTTAAAATGCCAATGTGAATGACACGTTGGCATTTTTATTTTAATACTTCTCACTTTAAAAATACATTTGTCAGTTTTATAGAATTGGCATAATTTTGGAACCATAATTAAAAGAATTAATAATTTTTAAACCAATTTCAAATGAGTAAAATTAATATAAAACCATTAGCAGATAGAGTTTTAGTAAAACCACTTCCAGCTGAGAAAACTACGGCTTCCGGACTTATTATTCCAGATTCGGCTAAAGAAAAACAACAAAAAGGAAATGTGATTGCAACTGGCAAGGGATTAAAAGACGAGCCAATGACTGTTAAGGTTGGAGATACCGTGTTATTTGGCAAATATGCAGGCACTGAACTTATTGTAGACGGAGTAGAATATCTTATAATGAGAGAAAGCGATATTTTAGCAATTGTTTAATTAAAATATAGTTAAAAAATTAAAGTTAAAGTTTAAAACTTTTAACAAATAACTTATAACATAATATAAAATGGCAAAAGAAATAATTTTTGATATAGAGGCTCGCGACGGATTAAAACGTGGTGTTGATGCTTTGGCAAATGCAGTTAAAGTAACTTTAGGTCCAAAAGGAAGAAACGTTGTAATTGGGAAATCCTTTGGCGGACCTGTAATTACTAAAGATGGCGTTAGTGTCGCCAAAGAAATTGAATTGGCAGATCCATTAGAAAATATGGGTGCACAAATGGTTAAAGAAGTCGCTTCAAGAACCAGCGATTTGGCAGGTGATGGAACCACAACCGCAACTGTTTTAGCACAAGCCATTGTAAAAGAAGGTCTAAAAAATGTTGCTGCAGGAGCAAATCCGTTAGATTTAAAACGCGGAATTGATAAAGCAGTTGCCGCAATTGTTGAAGATTTAAAAAAACAATCCCAAGAAGTTGGTAACAATTCTGATAAAATAAAACAAGTTGCTTCTATTTCAGCCAATAATGATGAAACCATTGGGGAATTGATTGCTTTAGCATTTAAAAAAGTAGGTAAAGAAGGTGTAATCACTGTTGAAGAAGCAAAAGGAACTTCAACTTATGTTGATATTGTTGAAGGAATGCAATTTGACAGAGGTTATCTTTCACCTTATTTTGTTACAAATGCGGACAAAATGCTTACCGATTTAGAAAATCCTTACATTCTTTTATTTGATAAGAAGATCACAAATCTTAAAGATTTACTGCCAATATTAGAGCCTGTTGCTCAAAGCGGCAAACCCTTATTAATTATCGCCGAAGATGTGGAAGGTGAAGCTTTAGCGACTTTAGTAATGAATAAATTACGTGGGGCATTAAAAATTGCTGCTGTAAAAGCACCAGGTTTTGGTGATAGAAGAAAAGCAATGCTAGAAGATATTGCTGTTTTAACCGGAGGTACTGTAATTTCTGAAGAAAGAGGATTGTCTTTAGAAAATACAACTATTGATATGTTAGGTACTGCGGAAAGAATTACCATTGATAAAGACAATACTACTATTGTAAACGGAGCTGGAAAGCCTGATGAAATAAAAGCGAGAGTTGCGCAAATTAAAGCGCAAATTGAAACGACCACATCAGATTACGATAAAGAAAAATTACAAGAACGTTTGGCTAAATTAGCTGGTGGTGTTGCTGTACTTTATGTTGGTGCCGCAAGTGAAATTGAAATGAAAGAAAAGAAAGACAGGGTTGATGATGCGTTACACGCAACACGTGCTGCTGTTGAAGAAGGTATTGTTGCCGGTGGTGGCGTTGCTTTGGTTAGAACTAAAGAATTGCTAAAATCATTAACAACTGAAAATTTAGATGAATTAACAGGAATCAGAATTTTAGAAAGGGCTATTGAAGAACCATTACGCCAAATAGTTGAAAATGCAGGTGGTGAAGGTTCTGTGGTTGTTGCAAAAGTTATTGAAGGAAAGGGTGACTTTGGCTACAATGCTAAAACAGACGAATATACTAAAATGTTTAAAGCTGGTATTATTGATCCAACAAAAGTAACAAGAATTGCGTTAGAAAATGCAGCATCTGTTGCGGGTATGATTTTAATTACTGCGTGTACGTTAGTTGAAATAAAAGAAGAATCAGCTGGTGCAATGCCTCCAATGGGGGGTGGTGGAATGCCAGGAATGATGTAAAAATTTAAATCAGATAAAAATAAAAGCCGCTTAATTTAAATTAAGCGGCTTTTTTTACTGTCAAGTAAATTGTAGAAATTAGGCTTTACAAGTGCATTTCCCCGGCTCACATTTTGAGCATTCTTTCGCAGCCACATTAGTTTTACATTTGCATTTTCCAACTTCACATTTACATTCTCCTGAAGCAATACATTGACACCCTTCAACGTGTTCAGTTTCTAAAGTTGTTGATTTTAATCCATCCCGCATACTTCACAAGAGCCTGCTGAATCAAAGGTTTTTCCTTTTTCACAGTCCATTGGGCATTGGTAAACATTAGAGGTCATTTCTCCCTCGGAATGGTCATGATTGTCATGATCTTCTATGTTAACATCTTCCTTTACTTCTTCTTTTTTAGTTTCCTTCCAAGTAGTAAAAAATATGGCAAAAGAAAAAATTGCGACAAATACAAAAAGTGATTGTTTTGGTTACTAGAGAAAAAATAAAAAATGGCTTCTCAAATTTGAGAAGCCATTTTTTAGTATTTAGTTCAAAAGAAATATTATTAATCTCTTCTTTCTCTAGGTTTTCTATCTCTGTCACCTCCGCGATTATCTCTACCGCCACCTCTATTATCTCTGCTACTGTCACGTGGAGGTCTTTCTACAAATCCCTCTGGTTTTGGCAAAAGTGCTTTTCGAGATACTTTATCTTTACGCGTTTTTGGGTCTTTACCAAAATACTTTACGTCAAAAACATCACCCATATTCACAACGTCGGTAACATTTTCTGTACGTGCCCATGCCAATTCAGAAATATGCAATAACACCTCATTTCCCGGAGCGTCAAGATATTCTACAACTGCACCAAAATCGAGCATTTTAATTACTTTTACATTGTAAACACCACCAACTTGCGGTTTGAATAGTAAAGAATCTATTTTAGCTAAAACAGCGTCAATACCATCTTGCCCAACACCTAAAATTTCTATAATACCTTCTTCAGTTACTGGATCTTCATTAATTACAATAGTACATCCAGTTTCTTTCTGCATCTCTTGAATTACTTTTCCTCCAGGTCCAATTAATGCACCAATAAATTCGTTAGGAATTCTTCTAGTCACCATTTTTGGAGAATGTGGTTTTACATCTGCAGCAGGAGTTTCAATTGTTTCAGTAATTTTACCTAAGATATGTAAACGACCTGTACGAGCTTGTTTTAGAGCATCCACTAAAATTTCATAAGGTAAGCCTTTAATTTTAATATCCATCTGGCAAGCTGTAATTCCTTCAGAAGTTCCAGTAACTTTAAAGTCCATATCTCCTAAGTGATCTTCATCCCCTAAAATATCAGACAATACAGCATAACGATCACCATCAGAAATTAGTCCCATTGCAATACCAGATACAGGTCTTGTCATTTGAACTCCAGCATCCATTAAAGCCATTGTACCAGCACAAACAGTTGCCATTGAAGACGAACCGTTGCTTTCTAGCACCTCACTTACAACACGTACTGTATATGGACAATTATCAGGAATCATTCCTTTTAATGCACGTTGTGCTAAATTACCATGTCCAACTTCACGACGAGATGTTCCTCTTAAAGGACGTGCTTCTCCTGTACAAAAAGGAGGGAAGTTGTAGTGTAAATAGAAGTTCTCTTCACCTTCAAAAGATGGCATGTCAATTTTATTAGAATCTCTAGATGTTCCTAAAGTAACTGTTGCTAAAGCTTGGGTTTCACCACGTGTAAAAATAGCAGAACCATGTGTTGATGGTAAATAATCAACTTCACACCAAATTGGTCTAATTTCATCAGTTTTTCTACCATCTAATCGTAAACCTTCACTTAATGTTAATTCACGAACGGCTTCCTTTTCTGCTTTGCTATAATATCCACCAACAAGATGACCAAATTCGGCCATTTCTTCTTCTGTAAATGAAGCTTTAACTTCTTCTTTAACTTCAGAAAAAGCAGCAGTACGTTCTACTTTAGACGTTCCTTGTTTTGCTATTGCATAGCATTTATCATAAGCTAAATCATGTATTATTTTTGCTAAGTCTTCGTTTTCTTCAGCAGTTTGATATTCACGAACTTCTTTTTTGCCGACGGCTTCTGCTAAACGAACTTGAGCAGCAATTTGAAGTTTAATAGACTCATGAGCAAATTTAATAGCTTCTGCCATTTCTTCTTCGCTACATTCATCCATCTCACCTTCAACCATCATTACTGAATCTGCTGAAGCTCCAATTATCATTTCTATGTCTGACTCTTCTAATTGTGAGCGTGTTGGGTTAATAACAAATTCGCCATTAACTCTACCTACTCGTGCTTCAGAAATTGGGCATTCGAATGGGAAGTCGCTTAATTGAATTGCTGCAGATGCTGCTAATCCTGCCATTGCTTCTGGCATTACGTCTTCGTCATGAGACATTAACTGAATCATCACTTGTGTTTCAGCGTGGTAATCTTTTGGGAAAAGTGGACGTAATACTCTGTCTACTAAACGCATTGTTAGTACTTCACCGTCGCTAGGTCTTGCTTCTCTTTTGAAGAAACCACCAGGGTAACGCCCTGAAGCTGCAAATTTTTCACGATAGTCTACCGTTAATGGTAAAAAATCGACATCACTTTGTTTGTAATTGGAAACAACTGTACATAACAACATACATTTTCCTGATTGAACAACAACAGAACCATGCGCTTGTTTTGCTAATTTTCCGGTTTCAAGAGAGATGGTTCTTCCATCTCCTAAATCAATAATTTGTCGAAATACCTTAGGTACCATAAATAATTTTTTAATTTAATTAAACAATTGGTTTGTTGTGTTGTGTTGTGTGTTGCCCAATGAAAAGTTTAATTTGTTGCTTTTTTATTTTCAAATAAGTTTAAAAAAAAAGAGGCAAAATAAGCCTCTTTTTATTGAAATTATTTTCTTATGCCTAATTCCTTAATAATTTCACGATATCTCACAATATCATTTTTAATTAAGTAATCAAGTATATTTCTTCTTTTACCTACCAATTTCACCAATGAACGCTCAGTGTTATAATCTTTACGATTTCTTTTTAAGTGTCCTGTTAAGTGATTAATTCTAAAAGTAAATAAGGCAATTTGCCCTTCAGATGAACCTGTGTTTGTGGCTGATTCACTGTGTTTTGCGAAAATCTCTTCTTTTTTCTCTTTAGTTAAGTACATGCTAACATTAATTTTATTAATAATTTTTATGTATTGCTAAACCTTATGGCTTGCAGTCGGCAAATATACTATTATTATTATTGATTTACAATTAATTACGAAGTGATATTTTATTTTTCAAATTAACATTAAACCACTAGTCTTTAATAATGCCTTAGCAGCAAAAAAATATAATATGTTAAAAAAAAATTTGAGATTCCTTTTATTAAAATAAAACAGTTTAATATATTAAAAAAGCGAGCCTTTTGGAGCTCGCTTTTCTTATTTCCTTACTGGTAAGTTTTGAATTAAATCAATGTATAAATTAATTTGCTTTTTTAGGTATTTTCGTTCCACAATTTTATCTAAAAAACCGTGTTCCAAAACAAATTCAGAACGTTGAAATCCTTCCGGCAAATCTTTGCCTGTAGTGTCTCTAACAATTCTTGGTCCGGCAAAAGCGATTAATGCATTTGGTTCAGCAATATTTATGTCGCCGAGCATGGCATAGGATGCCGTTGTACCGCCAGTTGTTGGATCTGTGCATAATGAAACGTAAGGAATATTCACTTCAGCAAGCTGTGCTAATTTAGCCGATGTTTTTACCAATTGCATTAATGAATAAGAGGCTTCCTGCATTCTTGCTCCGCCAGATTTTGAAATCATTAAAAACGGAATTTTGTTTTGAATTGAGTAATCAATTGCTCTCGATATTTTTTCGCCTACTACACTTCCCATAGAACCGCCAATAAAAGCAAAATCCATGGCAGCAATTACTAAATCCTTACCCAATGACTTACCAACAGCTGTTCTAACCGCATCTTTAAGTTTTGTTTTTGCGTAAGCTTCTTCCAGCCTATCTACATATTTTTTGGTGTCAGAAAATTTTAATGGATCTTTAGAAACCATATCTTTATCAAATTCTTTGAAGGTATTATTATCAAAAAGAATTTCAAAATATTCGGTACTTCCTACTCTAACATGGTAACCGTCTTCCGGGCTAACATAGTAATTTTGTTTCAGTTCTGCAGCGTCAACAATCTTGCCACTAGGCGTTTTATACCACAAACCTTTCGGCACGTCTTTTTTATCTTCTGTTGGAGTTTGAATTCCTTTATCTTTTCTTTTAAACCAAGATGACATAACGTATGTTGTTTTAGTGAAAATAAGAGGTGCAAATTACTAAAAAAATAAAGAGAACATATAAAAATATGCTCTCTTTATGAATTTTTAAGTGTAAACCTAAGATCTATAATGTGTTAACATTGTTTAAATCTTTAAAAGCCTGTATTAAACGAGTTTTAAAAGTGATTTCACCTTCACGCAACCATTTTCTTGGATCGTAATATTTTTTATTTGGCTGATCGGCGCCGTCTGGATTTCCTATTTGCGTTTTTAAATAATCAATGTTGTTAACCATATAATCTCTAATTCCTTCTGTAAAAGCAAATTGAAGATCAGTATCAATATTCATTTTTATAACGCCATAACCAATAGCTTCTCTAATTTCCTCAACTGTTGATCCTGAACCGCCGTGAAAAACAAAATCCACAGGATTTACGCCTGTCTTGAATTTATTTTGAATAAATTTTTGAGAATTGTCTAAAATTTTTGGTGTTAATTTTACATTTCCAGGTTTATATACGCCGTGAACATTTCCAAAAGATGCCGCAATGGTAAAGCTCTCGCTCACTTTTTTAAGTTCTTCATAAGCATAGGCAACCTCATCTGGTTGGGTATATAGTTTTGAGGAATCAACATCAGAATTATCAACACCATCTTCTTCACCTCCGGTAATTCCCAATTCAATTTCTAAAGTCATCCCCATTTTAGCCATACGCTGAAGATATTTTTTACAAATTTCAATGTTTTCTTCAATTGGTTCTTCTGATAGATCTAACATATGGGAGCTAAAAAGAGGCACGCCATTTTCTTTATAAAATTGTTCTCCGGCATCCAATAAACCATCAATCCAAGGCAATAATGATTTTGCGCAATGATCTGTATGCAAAATAACAGGAATTTCATAAGCAGTCGCCAATAAATGAATGTGTTTAGCGCCCGCAATAGCTCCTGCGATAGCAGCTTTTTGGTTTAGATTGGACAATCCCTTCCCTGCGTTAAATTGAGCTCCTCCATTTGAAAATTGGATAATTACAGGTGAATTCAACTCCTTTGCCGTTTCTAAAACAGCGTTAATTGTGTTCGATCCGATAACATTTACTGCTGGTATTGCAAATTTTTTGGCTTTCGCCAACTTAAAAAGTTCCTGTACTGTTTTTCCTGTTGCAACTCCTGATTTAATTGTTTGACCCATAATATTTTAAATGTAGTTATTGTGAATTATAGCAAAATTAAGGAATTATCCCTATTAAATAAACATATGAATAGAAAAAAAACGAAATCGAAATAGTTTTTATCTACTGATTTAAAAAGGATAACTTATCCCAAAATTAAAAACTGAATGCGCTAAATTATAATTTTTAAACCATTTGTCCCCTTTCGAAAGGTAAGGCTCATAAGTTTTAAATCCTAAATCCAATCTCAACAAAATAAAACTTAAATCATATCGAAGTCCAAAACCTGTACCTATTGCAATCTCTTTTATTGAGTTGATTCCTTTGAATTTTCCTTCCGATGCGGTAATTGAAGCATTTGAAATGTCCCAAATATTACCTGCATCAACAAATAATGCGCCATTTATGCTGTTAATCACATTAAATCTATACTCTAAACTATTTATAAATTTAAGATTTCCAACATTGAACTCTAACCCGCTTATTGTAGATCCCGGACCTAAATCATAAATTTTCCAGGCTCTTAAATCATTAGGTCCACCAATAAAATAACTTCTGCTAAAAGGTATTGTATTTGAATTACCATAAGGTACTGCTACTCCTAAAAAGCTCCTGAAGACCAAAACAGTTTTTTCTGATACGTCCCAGAATTTCTTGTATTCCAAATCGACCCTCAAATATTGGGCTATTGGAATTCCAAACAGCGTTTTTTTATTATTGGCATCTCTATTTTTAGCCAAAAGCGTGGTTAGGTTTCCTGATGCCCCAACACGTGATCTGAAAAATGAAAAATCAGTGTCTTTATAATTTTCACTATTATTATAGGTAAATGTATAGGCCATTAGAGGAACCAAAACATCTTCAGTAATAATATCGTAACGATTTCTGATGTTTCTGACAATTTTATATTCCGTAGGATTACTTTCCTCAAAATTTGCATCAATTTTAGTATCAATAAATCCTATTGTGTTATCAGTGGTTAAGGTGTCACTAAAATAAGTGTTTGCGATATACTGTATTTCATTAAATTCAGATTTGTAAATCTTAAAATAAGATTCAACATTTAAATTTTTGATAAATTGCGTATTCAATAACTGAAAACTATGATTTATTGTTTTTGAAGATTCCCATGTATAATCAACAATTCCTGTAAATATTTGTTTATCCAGTCCAATATTTTTCTGCAAACTTGTTCCCAAAGTAAAAATTGTTTTTGGAGCCATGCTTTTAGGAATTAATTTATCAAATTTAACCGGAAACACAAATCTTGGAAGTTCTAATGAAATATCTCCTCCAATTTCCCAAGCATTTATTAATTTTGATTTTTCAGCAGCATCTTTTGAATCTAAAAATGAACCCTGTACAGAAAATTTCAACAACTCAGCCCCTCTAAAAATATTTCTATCTAAAAACGAAAGTTTCCCTGAAATTCCGAGTTGCCTGATATTCGAATGTGTAAGTTCAGTATTTATCCCAATTGAATATTTTTTAAGAGGCGATAAATAGATGGAAGCTTCCAACATGTCATTATCCAGTTCTTCATATTTTATATCAACTGTTCTGAAGTTTTGGAGACCTCTTATATTTTTTCTCGTTAAGTCTCTAGTTTCATCTTTATAAAGATCATTTGGTTCAATAAAAATAGAATTTAATAAATACTTCGGATTGTATTTTAATTTTTCCTGGGCAAAAAATGAAAATCCTTTGTAATTTATACTGTCTTTTATTGAATTATCTCCCGAATTGGAAAAAGAATAATCGGTATAAATATTAACTTTCTGAATTTTCTGTATTTTAAATGGAACAGAACCTGTATTTCCATCAATAAGAAGAACTACATCCGATTTGTAATCCGTAGATGATGTATCAACTTCAAAAGTGATTGCGTTTTTGTAAAATCTATAAATTCCTGAATTTCTAAATAAATTGGTTAACCTGTTTTGTTCATTAACAAATGAAGAAAGTCTAAATTGGTCTCCTTCTTTAATATAGGATTTGCTTTTATGAATTTCATAGATGGAGTCCAAAACAGCCGATTGTATGTTTGTTGTAATGCTGTCCAATTGATTAGGTTTATCTGTATCAACAATATAATCAATAGAAGCTTTCCTGTTTTTCAAATGATGCTCCTCAAAGTCTGCCTTAACATTAAAATAACCTTCATTGTAATAGTGCTGTGTTAAGTTTTTAACCGTTTGCGAAGCTTTTTTTGTGTCTAAAATCACAGGAGGCTCTCCATTATTAAGTATCCACTGATGCATTTTATATTTAAAATTTCGAACACCGCGTGCTTGTTTTTCAGAAAATACGCCTGTCGTAAAATTATACCAACCCGGATTTTCTGACTTCCAAATATCAAAATCGGTTTCAAAATTTTTGTTTCCCAAATTATAAAAATGCAGCGGCAAGGCAACACCAAGCACCAATTGATTGGGGCGTTGGACAATATAATCGTTTATTTCATTGCTAGCATTTTTTTTATCGTTAACAATAACCTTGTTTTTTACAAGCAAAAATTCATTTTCAGAAACGTACTTCACTGAATTACACGATAAAAAACCAAAAATTATACCTACGAAAATTAATAATATTATAAAATTGGTTTTCAATAAATAAGCGTTTAAATTTGTTTCAAAAGTATAACTTTTCAATGGTATAACAAATTACTATTTTTTATAAATAAATTAATGAGTTTAAGTAAAAATCAATTAAAAACAATAACGAGCCTTAATCAAAAAAAGTACCGAACTGCACATCATTTATTTGTTGCTGAAGGCACTAAAATTGTAGCCGAATTTTTAAACTCTGATTTTGAATTGGAACACTTATTTTGTGTTGACAATTCAATCTATGAAAATTTAGAGAAAGTTACTGAAATTTCTGAAACCGAACTAAAAAAAATAAGCTCCCTTGTGACGCCAAACAATGTTTTGGCACTTTTTAAGATTCCTATAACAACACCTGCTATAAAATCAGGTTTAATTGTTGCTTTGGATGAAATTAACGATCCGGGGAATTTAGGTGCCATTATTAGATTATGCGATTGGTTTGGTGTGGACCAATTGATTTGCTCTACCAATACGGTCGATTGCTATAACCAAAAAGTAGTGCAGTCCTCCATGGGTTCTTTAGCCAGAGTTTCCCTAATTTATACGGATTTGGTCACTTATTTACAAAACTCAAATTTACCGAAATTTGCTGCGGTTATGGATGGTGAAAATGTGTATAAAAGCAACTTGCCCGAAAGTGCGGTGTTGGTTATGGGAAATGAAGCGAACGGTATTCGAGATTCCATTTTAAAATTAATAACCAATACCATTTCAATACCGAGGTTTGGTGCGTTAAAGCAGACCGAAAGTTTAAATGTAGCAACGGCTACCGCAATTTTATTAAGTGAATTTAAGCGATTGACCTAATCGTTTAATGAAAAGCAAATTTAATAAAAATGCCTCTTGTTCCAAAATAATCTATTGACCCTGTCCAAGGGCTGGGACCATTGGAAACATTATCTCTAACCAACTCATCATTTATGGCAAAAACACCTCTTATGGAAGGTGAAAAAATAAAATAAGGCAGGTATAAATCTACGCCAATACCAAGTTCATAGGAAAAATTATTCTTTTTTGTTCTAAATTCTCCATCGAAATTATCGTCGGGATTGTCCTGATTGCTGGAAAAATTATAATCATAAGAAACGCCACCAATCACATATGGTCGCATATTATTTAATCTGTCTGTATTAAATTTCAACAATAAAGGAATCCTGAAATACGTAGAATTCACTTCTCTAATATTTTTATTTGCCCCTCCTGAAATGTCTGTAAATTCAAGTTCTTTTGAATTGCTTGAAAGCCCTGGCTCCAATCTTAAACTAATATTTTTATGCAACCGAAAATCGCCAATAAGGCCAACTTCAAAACCTATACTTGGTGTGGAAACAATAAAAGCATCGTCTGTTTTATAAGATATTTTATAATCCTTTTTATTCAATCCTAAAAAATATCCCCAAAAAACCTTCTGTTTGTCCCAATTTTGTCTGTATTGAACAATATCTTTTTTTTGGGCTTGAAGATTGTTTAGAGAAAAGAATATTAAAAAAATGATAATTAATGCCTTTTTCATAAATTATTTTTTTGCAATATAAATTGAAGCAACGCCAAATGTTTGCGGTTTATTTTCAATAGCTATAAACCCAATTTTATGCAAAATATTGTTGAAGGCTGGTCCATAAGGAAAGGAAGCTGCCGAATCAGACAAATATTGATAGGCAACTTTGTCTTTTGAAAACAATTTTCCAATCGAAGGCAGTACGTATTTGGCATAAAATTTATACCCTTGTTTGAAAGGCGTTTTGGTTGGAATCGATGTTTCCAAGACCACGAAAATTCCTCCAACTTTTAAAACCCTGTAAATTTCTGCCAATCCTTTTTCAAGATTTTCAAAATTCCGAACGCCAAAAGCAACCGTAATGGCATCAAAGAAATGATCTTCAAAAGGCATCTTTTCAGAATCTGCAAGCACCATTTCTATAGTCTTGTTTAACTGAAGTTTTTCAATTTTCTTTCGTCCAACGTCAAGCATTCCGTCAGAAATATCAAGGCCAACAATTTTTGAAGCTTTTGTTTTGGCTAAATTAATAGCCAAATCGCCTGTTCCTGTTGCAATGTCTAAAATTGAATCCGGATTTGTTTTTCCAACAATTTCAACCACTTTATTGCGCCATTTTATATCAATTCCGAAAGAAATAACCCGATTTAAACCATCGTATTCATTAGAAATGGCATCAAACATTTTTGTGACTTGTTCTTTTTTGCTAAGATCTGAATCTTTGTAAGGTGTAACTTTTTCTGCCATAGCCAATTTATTGGTTAACTGCTACAACTTCATTAATTTTCCCTGGAATAAGTTCCTTCAACATATTTTCAATCCCGTTTTTTAGCGTGATTGTTGATGATGGACAACCGCTGCAAGCGCCTTGCAATATGACATTTACTATTTTTAAAGATTCGTCATAAGACTGAAATAAGATATTTCCGCCATCTGCAGCGACAGCCGGTTTAATATATTCCTCTAAAATGTTAATAATTTGCTTAGAAACATCATCAAGTTTTAAATCAGGGGTATAAACTTCTGAAACTTTTTGCTGAACTGCATTCTCCAAAGCAATTGTTTTACCATCAGCAATAAATTGCTTGATAAAACTTCTTATTTCAACAGTTATTTCATTCCATTCAACGGTATTGTTTTTTGTGATTGAAACATAATTTTCTGAAATAAACACTTCTTTCACAAAAGGAAAATTAAATAATTCAAAGGCTAAAGGCACATTTTCAGCATCTTCCCTATTTTTAAATTCCAAATCATTTTCAACCAATTTAATATTGGCAACAAACTTTAGAACCGAAGGATTTGGCGTTGATTCCGCATACACTTCAACAGGGATTTTTTTTGGGGCAGCTTCTTCTGAAACCAATACTCCGCCATTGTTCAGGTAGTTTTCAATTTGCTCCTTTACTTCATCTTGCACATCGCTCCATTCCACAATGGCAAATCGCTCAAGCGCAATAAAATTTGCGGAAATATAAACGCGTTTAACGAATGGCAAATAAAACAATTGCTGCGCTAATGGTGAATTTTTAGCTTCATCAATATTATTGAACTGATGACTTCCACTGGTTAAAATATCGCTAGAAGTAAATTTCAGTATCGTTGCTATTTTTGTTTTTTCTATGTTAAGTTCTATGTTTTTCATTTTTAATAGTTTGTGCAAAAATACATAAAACATCCTTCATGTACTTGGTTAAAAATAAAAAAACGCCTCATGGCTTGAGGCGTTTTTTTTGAAATTTTATTGTTAATTTAAATATTCAAAACCAACGTTGCCGTAAATTTTGAAGTGTCAAAATCCAACTCTGCTGAATTTATTTGGTCATATCGAGGATAAAAATTATAAGGTGCCGTATTGGTATATTTTTGGTATGCAAAATCCAATTTGGCTCCTCTAAATTTATAGCCTGCGCCTAATGAAAATCCTGCTAAATTGTCAGAACTTATAGCGCTTTTATATGGACTGTTTTCAAAGTGATAACCACCTCTTACTGAAAAATTATCAAATCTCCATTCTGTTCCGATACGTAATTCTCCAACGTTTTCTAAATCGTTTTTAAAAGCCTGATTTTCATCTCCGAAATCAGGGTTGCTTAATTTTATATTGCTGTAATTTTTTATACTATAATCAATACTTACAAGTCCGTTATTGCTAAAAACATAGGCGAAACTTCCTGTTAATTTGCTTGGTGTACGCAATTTGTAATCATTTATACCATCTAAATATGAAGGAACTTCATTTCCATCAGCGTAGGTTAAAATCAAATCCTCGTCTACATACTCTTCAGTTAAATTGTACCAAACTGGAGATTGATAAGCCAAACCTATGCGCATGCTTTCATTTGGTTTTGAAATTACACCAAAATTAAAAGAAACCCCATTACCATAAGTGAGCAATTTTTGGAGTAATGATGCATCTAAATTATTTCCATTATTATCGTAGTTATATTCTTCTAATAATGCCCGTTGGTAATATTCAATATCATAGGTATTTACAGATGCACCGAGATATAAATTTTCATTGTGTTGCGCGGCAATTGTAAATGAATATTTATTATTTCTTCCATCGGTTAAATTTTCAAAATATTGTCCATCAGAGTTGGTATAAATATCTGGGGCATTTTCAATATTATCTATAACATCATCATATCTTTTTGTAAAAATAGGATAATCACTGTTTCCTTCCGCAATCCATAAATTTTCAAAATCATTGGCAATGCTGTAGTTAAATCCTAATGCAATATTGCTCCATTCTGAGTTATTGCCATAACCTCTAAAAACAAATACGCCTCCAGCTTGTGATAAATTTGTGAACTCATTTTCAGACAATAAACTATTTCCATAAAAATCGGCAGTTGTTTTGGTGTTTCTGATATTTAATGAAACTGCAAATTCGCTTGTCAAAAATACGGCTGCACTTGCTGGGTTAATGTCCATGGCCGATAAATCTCCGCCCAAAGCTCCGAAAGCGCCACTCATCGCATTATAACGGGCGGTACCATTAATATTTTCTTTCGAAAACAACACACCAATATCGTTATACCCTAATGTTTGTGCATTTAAAAAATAACCAAAGCACAATAATGTTACCGTTAAATATAATTTTTTCATACTTTTTCGAATTAATTAAATCTAAAAAATTTTAATTACCCCTTCTTGAACTTCTTCTTGATGATGAACCTGAAGAAGATGATTGTGATGAACTGCTTCTTTGCACACTATTTGAACTTCTGCCTGATGAAGAATTTTCATTGGAAGATCTTCTTGTATTATTATTTGCATTCGTGTTAGAATTACGTTCTCTTCTAACGTTATTCGTATTACTTTCCCTTCTAGTCGTATTTGGAGTATTTCTAGTGGCATTTGAATTTCGATTACCAGAATAGTTTGGATTTACCCTAATTGCTGAAGAAGTATTTCGATTAACCGATGATGCTCTCTCATTTGAATAATGCCTCATATTATTCGGTGAAAAATTATATGATGAATTTCTTCGAGTTGATGACGAACGTCCATTTGAGTTTGAACGTCTTTGAATAGTATTATTTGATCTTGTAGGCTGTCTATTAATAGAATTATTACGGCTGCGGCTGTTGTTTCTATTCAGATTGCCATCAGAAGATCTTCTTGTTGATGTATTTGCATTTCTTCTTGTTGAATTGGCCTCTGTACCGCTGCTTCTTCGGCTTAAAGTTGACGAATTTGTATTGCTATTTGCCCTTCTGCTTGTATTATAATTTGATCTTTTTCCATAACTGTCATAATTTCTTCCATAAGAGTATGGATAATTATAGTAAGAATTATAATGATATGGATAATAATTGCCGTAATAGCCATAATATCCGTAATGATAAGAATTATATCCATAAGAATAATATGGATTGTAATAATTGTAACTCCAAGGATTGTAATAATAAGGATAATAATTGTTGTAGTAAGATTGATAAAAAGGGTTGTACCAATAATAATTAGGACTCATATAGCCATAACCACTGTTTATGTTAATTTCAACATCACCACCATATCCCCAAGGCTCATTGTAATTTGTGTATAATTCATCATCCTGAACAGCTGTATCATCATAAAAATAATCATCAACCTCCGTAAAAGTGTCCTCTTGCCTTAAATTTTGTAAATCTTCAAGCTGATTATAAAAATAATTCTGATCAAAATTAGATTGATTTTCAACAATAACTACCTCATTATTAGGCTGATTATTTGAAGCATAAATACCATCATTATCACCGTTGTACACACTTTGATAAGTGCCACAAGAATACAAACCACCAACCAGCACCAGTAAAAGGCCAATTTGAGAGGTTTTTAGGTTAATTGTTTTTGAAGCTTTCATAATCAGTTACGGTTTTTATTGTTGAACTATTTAAAAAAAACTAATTTTGTCCAAATTAATAATTTTTATTAAAATAGGCGCAACATTTATGCCAAACTTTTGATTATGAGCAAGAATTTAACAAAGAGAGAAACCGACTACTCCAAGTGGTACAATGAACTTGTGGTTAAGGCCGATTTGGCTGAAAACTCAGCGGTTAGAGGCTGTATGGTTATCAAACCTTACGGCTATGCAATTTGGGAAAAAATGCAGGCCGAATTGGACAGAATGTTTAAAGAAACAGGTCACGAAAACGCTTATTTCCCTCTTTTTGTTCCTAAAAGCATGTTTGAAGCTGAAGAGAAGAATGCGGAAGGATTTGCCAAAGAATGTGCTGTTGTAACTCATTATCGATTAAAAAATGATCCGGACAAACCAGGAAAATTGATGGTTGACCCAAATGCAAAATTAGAAGAAGAATTAATTGTTCGACCTACAAGTGAGGCCATTATTTGGAGTACCTATAAAGGTTGGATTCAATCATATCGTGATTTACCCTTACTGATAAACCAATGGGCAAATGTTGTGCGTTGGGAAATGCGTACCCGATTGTTTTTACGAACAACAGAATTTTTATGGCAAGAAGGGCACACGGCTCACGCAACTAAAAATGAAGCCCTCAAAGAAGCTGAATTAATATTGGACTTATATGCTGATTTTGCTGAAAAATATATGGCCATGCCAGTGATAAAAGGGTTAAAAACTGATAGCGAACGATTTGCCGGTGCTGAGGAAACCTATTGTATTGAAGGACTCATGCAAGACGGAAAAGCATTACAGGCAGGAACTTCTCACTTTTTGGGACAAAATTTCGCAGAAGCGTTTGATGTGAAGTTTACTTCCAAAGAAGGGAAACAAGAATACGTTTGGGCAACATCCTGGGGAGTTTCCACCCGATTAATTGGCGCACTAATTATGACGCATTCTGACGATTTAGGGTTGGTACTTCCTCCAAACCTTGCGCCTATTCAAGTCGTAATTGTTCCTATTTATAAAACCGATGAGCAATTGGAAACCATTTCAGCTAAAATTAATGAAATTGTAAAAGATTTACGCAAAAAAGGCATTTCGGTGAAATATGACAACAGAACTACCTATAAACCCGGCTGGAAATTTGCAGAATACGAGCTAAAAGGAGTCCCTTTAAGAATAGCAATGGGGCCAAAAGATATAGAAAATGGCACCTTGGAAATTGCACGAAGAGACACCCTTGAAAAGCAAAATATATCTCAAAATTCTGTTGTTGAGTATGTTGAAAAAACATTAAACGAAATTCAGGAAAATTTATACAATAAAGCGCTTCAGTATAGAGAAACTCATATTACCGAAGTTAACTCATTTGAAGAATTTAAAGAAGTGCTAAATACCAAAGGCGGATTTATTTCGGCACATTGGGATGGCACACCTGAGACGGAAGAAAAAATTAAGGATTTAACAAAAGCAACCATTAGATGCATTCCTTTAGATAATAAAATTGAGGCAGGAAAGTGCGTATTTACTGGGGAAACATCAGCTCAAAGAGTATTATTTGCAAAAGCCTATTAATTTTATGCAGAAATATTTTGTGGTATAAAAAATAGTTGTATTTTTGCATCCGCATTGACAAAATAACGTCGTCAATAAATAAAATAATGGTCCGTTAGTCTAGGGGTTAGGACGCCAGGTTTTCATCCTGGTAACAGGGGTTCGATTCCCCTACGGACTACAAAAAGTTAAAAAAATAAAAATGGCAAATCACAAGTCAGCATTAAAGAGGATTAGAAGCAATCGCGCAAAGCAATTAAGAAACAAATATCAGCATAAAACAACTCGTAATGCTGTTAGAGACTTACGTGCTGCGACCGAAAAGGAAGAAGCTGTAGCGTTATTTCCAAAAGTAGTATCAATGCTAGATAAATTAGCTAAAAAGAATGTTATCCACAAAAATAAAGCGGGTAACTTAAAATCTAAATTAGCTAAGTACGTAGCTACACTATAATTTTTTAAAACTACAATTTAAAAAAGCATCCCTTTTATGGATGCTTTTTTATTTGGGGTAATTTGAGTTTATTCAAAAGGTTTACCACTCATACGTTTTGTTGGCATCAAGTCTGACAAATATAAAAAGCAATATTGTAAATCCCCAAAGTGCAGAACCTCCGTAACTAAAAAACGGCAACGGGATTCCGATAGTTGGGACCAACCCAATTACCATTCCTATATTTATAACAAAATGCATGAAAAATATTGCGACAATACTATACCCATAAATTCTGCTGAATTTAGATTTTTGTTGTTCCGCTTTATTGATAATTCTCAATAAGAAGGCAACAAACAAAAGTATAACAAAAGCGCTGCCAAGAAATCCCCATTCTTCACCAACTGTAGTAAATATATAATCTGTATTTTGTTCCGGCACAAAATTACCTTGCGTTTTTTCGCCTTGTAAAAACCCTTTACCAAAAAAACCTCCTGAAGCAATTGTAGTGACGGATTGGTTTGTGTTATATCCAATTCCTTTGGTATCTACAGTTTTGCCAAGGATGATGTTAAATCTATCTCTGTGATGCTGCTCAAATACCTGATTAAAAACAAAATCAACACTAAAAATAAACATGACGGAAAGCAGGTAGATTCCCATTATTTTAATCCATCCTTTTTTAAAAGCCCTTTGTCGGTAAAAAATAAAAAATAAAAGAATACAAATAAAAAATATTGAAGTACTAATTAGCGTCACCGGATAACCCAATAAAAGTGTAATCACAAATAAGAATGCTGCAATAAACCCAATTGTTATGTAATAAAAAGGCAATCCTTCTCTGTACAAAACAAAAATAAATGCGGTATAAACCAATGCTGAACCGGGATCGGGTTGCATTATTATGAGTACTGCCGGGAAAAACAAAACCAATAAAGCCTGCGCTTGTACAGATAATTTTTTTAAATTAAACTGTTTATCACTTACCAATTTGGCAATTGCCAATGCTGTAGCCGCTTTGGCAATTTCAGAAGGCTGAAAACTAAAGCTTCCCAACGCATACCAAGAAGTTGATCCATTAATATTTTTGCCTAAAACGAAAAGCCCAGCAAGAAGTAATAAAGAACCTCCATAAATAATGGATGCATATTTTTCATAAAATTTGGCTTCAAACATTAAAATTAATAAAATAATAGGGAAACTGAATCCTATCCAAATAAGCTGTTTTCCGTATTCAGTTGAAAAATTTAATAAATCAGATTGATTTCCATTAATAATTGTTGCAGCATAGATATTAATCCATCCTAAAAAGATAAAAATGAAATAAAAGAGCACCAAAACCCAATCAATTCCGTGAAATATGTTGTCTTTTCTACTTCTCAACTTTTAAAGATTCTTTTAACTGTTTATCATACTCCTCTTGAATACTGCCACTAAACATTCGTTCTTCTAACAATGGTCTTGAGGTTTCTCCATTTAAGTATTTTTCTATCATTAAAGTTGCAATTGGCCCTGCCCATCGCGATCCCCAATATCCGTTTTCGACAAAAACAGCAATGGCTATTTTCGGATTGTCTTTTGGTGCGAAAGCAATAAATATAGAGTGATCCTGCCCATGAGGGTTTTCAGATGTACCTGTCTTACCACAAATCTTAATACCTTCAACTATAGACGCTCTTGCGGTTCCTCGAGGATTATCAAACACATCAAATAAACCTTCAATTACAGGTTCGAAATTTTTTTTATCTATGGTTGTATAAATTGGTGTGGTAAATTTTTTATCCAACATTTTATCTTTAATTTTTTTTGCAATATGAGGAATATAGTAAAATCCCTCATTTGCTATCGCAGCAGTCATATTTGCCAATTGAATTGGCGTGGTCAACACCTCTCCCTGACCAATTGCATTAGAAATTGTTGCAGTAGACCTCCACCGTCCGTTTGGATAAATTTTATTGTATAAAGCGCCATCTGGTATTGATCCTTTTTGGCCAACGGACAAATCATTATCTAAGTAATTTCCCAAACCAAAACTTCTTGCATGTTTACTCCATACGTTTAAACCTTCTGTTGGGGTTGGAAATTTTTCTATTACCTTTCTGTAAGCAGTTGCGAAATAACTGTTACAGGAACGGTAAATCGCTTTATTCAATGCAACCGGGCTCCCATTTGTTTCACAGTGACATCTCATGAAGGCACCCTTTCCCGATCCATATTTATAACCACCGAAACATTGAATACTACTTTCTGTAGTAATTACATTTTCCTGCAAAGCTGCTAAGGCCGATATAACTTTAAACGGAGATCCCGGAGGATATTGTGCCTGCAAACCCCTGTCAAGCAATGGTTTATTAATACTATCAAGATACAGTTTAGTGAAGTTTTTCGAACGCTCTCTACCAACCATTAAATTTGGATCATAAGTTGGCGTAGAAACCATGGCCAATATTTCTCCTGTTGCAGGCTCAATCGCAACAATGCCACCACGTTTATTTGCCATTAAAGATTCTCCATATTGCTGCAAAACGGCATCAATAGTTAACGTAATATCATTTCCGGAAATTGGAAGGGTATCGTAAATACCGTTTTTAAAAGAGCCTATTTCCCTGTTAAACCTATCACGTTGTATAAATTTAACGCCCTTAACACCTCTTAGTACTTCTTCATAAGATTTTTCTACGCCTGCAGTGCCAATTAATTCTCCCAAATGATAATTTGAATTTTTATTGATCATCGATTCATTTACCTCACTAATATAGCCCAGCACATTTGCCGCAGAATTTTTGGGATACTCTCTTAATGAACGTTTTTGAATATAAAATCCCTTAAACTTATACAATATTTCTTGTAAGGATGCATAATCTTCTTTTGAGAGCTGCCCTAAAAAAATAGATGGAATTCTGGTGGAATAATTCGCAGCCTTATCAATTTTTTTAATAAATTCTTTTTTGGTAATTTTAAGCAAAGCACAAAACGCAATGGTATCCATAGATTTAACTTCTCTGGGAATAACCATAACATCATAAGATAATTGGTTGGCCACCATTAAAACCCCGTTTCTGTCGAATATATAACCTCTTTCCGGGTAGTCATACATTACTTTTACGGCCGAATTATTGAGCGTAGGTTTATTAAAGGAATTGTTAAGTATCTGCAGATAAAATAAGCGTGCAATATATACAATTCCTATAAAAATAATTAAAAAAGATAATAAACCGGTTCTTTTCATCTATTTCTTTTTTGTAAACAGTACAATCCCCAAAGTACTGATAATAATTGTAAAAACACTTGTTAATATGGTGTTGGAAATAATACTCAAAATTGCATTAAAACTAAAATATTCAAGGCTAAAAACGATAAAATGATGAATAAATGTTAACGTAACAATAAACAAAAACGCTTTGTTGGTTGAAATGTTTCTTATGTTGAATTGCGCATAATCACGGTCTGATTTTCGCAGAATAGCTATTAATATTGGAAGTCGGAGATAAGCAATAAAAGTTATGGCAAAAGCATTTATCCCTCCTGAATCCGAGAAAAAATCTATAGAAATACCTAGCAAAAAACTTAGGATGAGAAATAAACTTCTCTTTTTTCTAAAAGGAAATAAGAATACCCATACAATATAAACCATCGGATTAATATTTCCAAATAGGTTCATATGGTTAAAAACCAAAACCTGTAAAAATAACAGGACTATAAAACGAATTGTATTATTTAGTGCTATATTATTCATTCACTACGCTTTGTTCAAGAGTAATTTGTTCGTTTTTTTGAAGATTTTTGACAATTTGAACTTGGCCAATTGAACTCATGTCATTAAATAACAATATATTAATTTGTTGATATTTATTCTTTTCATACTTAAAATCTTTAACAACGCCAACAAGTATACCTTCGGGAAAAATTGCCGATTTACCCCCTGTAATAATTGTGTCTCCTGCTTTAACCACTGCTTGTCGAGGAATATCAATGATTTGAGTGATGTTGTAATCTTTTCCGTTCCAAATTAAAGTGCCAAAATGATTGCTGTTTTTAAGACGAACATTAATTTTTGAATTATTATTTAAAATGGAAAGCACAGTGGCGTAATTTGAAGATACATTCTTAATGACTCCTATAATTCCTTTGCTGTTTATAACGCCTAAATCTAAATTTAAACCATGTTTAGAACCTTTGTTCAGTGTTAAAAAATTATTTCTCTTGGCAAAATTATTATTGATAATCTTCGCAACTGAATATTCATATTTTTGAAAATATTGAGAAGTATCAATAACCGTGAAGCTATCGATGGCATAAACATTTTCTCTTTTTTCCAACAGGTTTTTTAAATGTGCATTTTCTTCATTTAAAAGCTTATTGTCAGTTTTTAAATGAAAAAATTCATTTATGGAATTTACTTTATTATAAACCCCCCCTGTAATGAAATTAGCAGAATTGACAAATTTACTTTGGTGATAAGAATAATCCTGAATGATAAATGTAAATGCAAAAATTTCTAAAACTATAAACAGCAGAAAGTATCTGAATTTTTCAATAAAATAAATGATTTGCCGCATATAAACAATAGAAAATTAACCTATTTCATTAATACATTCTTGAATTTTTCTATATCTTTCAATGCAATTCCTGTGCCTCTAACTACGGCTCTTAAAGGATCTTCAGCAATATACACAGGCAAATCTGTTTTTCTGGACAAACGTTTGTCCAACCCGCGAAGCATAGATCCTCCACCAGCTAAATAAATTCCGGTGTTGTAGATATCGGCTGCCAATTCAGGCGGTGTTTTTGAGAGCGTTTCCATAACGGCATCTTCAATTCGCAAAATAGATTTATCCAATGCTTTCGAAATTTCTCTAAATGAAACCTGAACTTGTTTTGGTTTACCGCTTAATAAATCGCGCCCCTGAACAAGCATATCTTCCGGCGGAACTTCTAAATCTTCCGTGGCGGCGCCAACTTGAATTTTTATATTTTCAGCAGTGCGATCTCCAATATATAAATTATGCTGCGTTCTCATATAATAGGCAATGTCGTTGGTAAAAACATCACCCGCAACTTTAATGGATTTATCACAAACAATACCTCCTAAAGCAATCACTGCAATTTCTGTTGTTCCACCTCCTATATCAATAATCATGTTTCCTTTAGGTTGCATAATATCAATTCCAATACCAATAGCCGCGGCCATTGGTTCATGAATTAAATATATTTCTTTGGCATTCATATGTTCCGAAGAATCAATTACAGCACGTTTTTCAACTTGCGTAATTCCTGAAGGAATACAAATTACCATGCGCAATGAAGGTGTGAAAAATCGCTTTTTTATGCTTGGAATACTTCTTATAAACTCCTTTATCATCTGTTCCGAAGCCTCAAAATCGGCAATTACGCCATCTTTTAATGGACGTATTGTTTTAATATTTTCATGAGTTTTCCCTTGCATTAAACTGGCTTTTTTACCAGTTGCAATAATTTTCCCAGTACTTCTATCTCTTGCAACTATTGATGGTTCATCCACAACTACTTTACCCTCATGAATGATAAGCGTATTGGCAGTGCCTAAGTCAATTGCAATGTCCTCGGTCATAAAGTCGAAAAAACCCATATTATTTTATTGTTTTATAAATTTGAAATTTCACAAAGTTACTTAAATTAGTGTTTAAAATGACGTGTACCCGTAAATATCATCGAGATTTTATGTTCATTGCAATAATCAATTGACAATTGGTCCTTAATTGAACCTCCTGGCTGAATTACCGCGTTAATTCCAGCTTTATTTGCAATCTCTACACAATCCGGAAATGGAAAAAAAGCATCACTTGCCATTACCGCTCCTTTTAAATCAAAATTAAAATGATTGGCTTTAGCAATTGCCTGCTCTAAAGCATCTACACGGCTGGTTTGGCCAGTTCCACTTGCAAAAAGTTGTTTATTTTTGGCAAACACAATGGTGTTAGACTTAGTGTGTTTACAAATTTTTGAGGCAAAAAGTAAATCTTCAAGTTCCTTGTTCGTTGGTTTTTCCAACGTCACAAATTCTACAACGTCCAGCGTATCTGTTTTGTTGTTTTTATCTTGAAAAAGAACACCATTTAAGGCGGTTCTATATTGAGTGACTGGTAATTCAATATCTTTTTGAACTAAAATAATTCTGTTTTTCTTGCCTTTTAGAATCTCTAACGCCTCTTTATCGTACCCCGGTGCAATCACAACCTCACAAAAAAGCTGGTGAATTTCTTTGGCAGTTTCTACATCAATAACTTTATTAGAAATTAAAACGCCACCAAATGCCGAAGTTGGATCAGCAGCTAAAGCATCCACATAAGCTTGTTTCAAAGTATCCCTTTGAGAAACACCACAAGCATTGTTATGTTTTAAAATGGCAAATGTTGGTTTATCATTTTTAAATTCATTCATTAAGTTTATGGCTGCATCAACATCCAATAAATTATTATAGGAAAGTTCTTTACCGTGAAGGATATCAAAAAGTTGGTCTAAATTCCCGAAAAAATAACCTTTTTGGTGAGGATTTTCTCCATAACGCAAGACGGAAACTTTGTCAAAACTTTGTCGAAAAGCTAATTCTCCCTCATTCAAATAGTTAAAAATGGCGCTGTCATAATTGCTGGAAACCGCAAATGTCTTTGCTGCAAAATTTTTGCGTTGTTCTAAAGTTGTTTCGCCATTGGCCGATGAAAGTACTTCTAAAAATTCATCATATTGATTTAGTGATGAAACACAAATTACATCCTTAAAATTTTTTGCGGCAGCTCTTATCAACGAAATGCCACCAATATCAATTTTTTCGATAATATCTTCTTGTGAAGCGCCGCTGGAAACTGTTTTTTCAAATGGATATAAATCGACAATTACAATATCAATTTCAGGAATTTCATATTGCGCTAACTGTAAAATATCATTTTCATTTTCTCTTCTGGATAATATTCCGCCAAAAACTTTTGGATGCAATGTTTTAACTCTTCCACCCAATATTGAAGGATATGAAGTTAAATCTTCAACAGGTATTGCGCTAACTCCTAGTTCTTTAATAAATTTTTCGGTCCCTCCCGTTGAATAAATGGTAATATTAAGGTCGTTTAATTTTTGAATGATTGGAGCCAAACCATCTTTGTGAAAAACTGAAATCAGCGCCGATTTTGCTTTTTTTGAAGTAGCCATAAAGTTTTTTTGTTATTGTTTGGCAAAGCTACTAATTATCAGTAGGCTAAACAACACAAAATAGTCATAAAATTTAATTACCTGTTTTTAATTTTTTGATGAAATTTTGAGACCATTTCGTTATAATTCTCAGGTGTGTTTTTGATATTATTTTTGTTGAAAAGCTTATTCAAAAATGAAAATTTATCAAATAAACGCTTTCTTTTGGTGTTACTTTTTGGGGCTTTCTTTAACATTTGAAAATAGCATATAATTATTGGGGTGATTTTTTAAAATTGGGCAACTTTTTCACATACAAATTCCAAAAAAAGTTCATCCGTTTCGGTGAAAGGATTCGTTAAATGAGAATCAATATCAATTTGCCCCACATTTTCTCCATTTACAAAAATGGGTATCACAATTTCACTTTTCACTTTAAATCCGCAGGAAATATAATTGTTTTGCGCTGTAACATCTGGTACAATAAAATTTTTATTGCTGATTGCCACTTGTCCGCAAATGCCTTTTCCAAACGGAATGATGATGTGTTCGGTTGGTTCTCCGGCAAATTCAGCCAATTTTAATTCTTCTTTATTCCCGTTTTTAAAATAAAAACCCACCCAATGGTAATGGTCGATTTCTTGTTTTAGATAATCGCAAATGGTCTGTCTCCTTTCTGAAACCGATCTGCTGCTTTCAGCAATCGCAGTTACCGATTCTTTTAATTGAGGAATGTTCATATAAATTTGTAATTTTATGCAAAATTAAAATTCTTTTTTTGTGAAAGGCAATAAAACTGTAATAATATTTTTAATAAAATTTTTCGGCTCGTATTTACTGTTATTTTCGCTGTATTCCTTTTATTTAGAAAAAACCCAAAATAGCTCATCTCCATTTGTGTGTGCCCCAATCACCAAAAATGTTGCTGAACAAACACAATATTTGTTAAATATTTTTGGCTATCCAACCGAAATAGAACAAGACACTGAAACACTTGCGGTAAAATTATTTATAAATGGTCATTTTACTGCTTTTATAGTTGAAGGCTGCAACGCCATTAGCATCATCATCTTATTTATTGCTTTTATTATTGCATTTGCAGGGAAATTTAAAACTACGGTTTTGTATATTTTGTTTGGAAGTTTACTTATTTATTTAACAAACATTTTTCGGATTGCGATTATTTCGATTGCACTGCATAAATATCCNCAATATCAGAATGTGTTACATGAAATTATATTTCCATCCATAATTTACGGAATTACTTTTTTGCTTTGGTTTGTTTGGATAAAGAAATTTTCAACATTAAAAAAATGAAAAAGGCGATTAGAATATTATTGATTGTTGTGCTGTTTTTTATGCTGATTTCCATTCGCGCTTTTTTACAGCCTTATTTTTATGATCCGCTTTTGGACTATTTTAAACAAGATTATTTAATCTCTTCCATTCCCGAACTAAATTTTGGTACCTATTTTTTAAACCTGTTTTACAGATATTCGTTAAATACCATCATTTCATTGGCAATTATTTATTTGGCATTCAATCATAAAAAGGCATTCTATTTTTCAATAAAATTTTATGTTCTTGCTTTTGTGGTATTAAGTCTGTTCCTTTTTATTCTTTTAAAATTTAATGTATCAAATAGCAATATGCTCATTTTTTATGTTCGTAGATTTTTAATACAGCCTTTGTTTGTATTTATTTTGCTTCCTGCTTTTTACTACCAAAAATTATTATCGGAAAAAATATCTAATTCATAATTCGTTTAATTGTGTAATCCATAATTCGTAATTCGTAATTCAATTTGCGTTAGGGATTGAAGTGAAAATCCTTTTTTGAGGTTTTTACCGAAAAAAAGATTACTTCACCTCTCTTTTATTTTCATAGGAGTTCAGTGAACTTTGTTTGTAACATAAAGCCCGCCCGCTTTTTCAGCGGGAACGCCCAAAATACCGCTTTTAACGAAGTGCATTTTAGTCCTTAAAAATTGTTTTGTGATTTATTTTGTAACATTTCGAAGAATCCAACGTATAATATTGTAGACCCTATACATTAACAAAAAATTATTAGCTACTACATGAGACAACTTAAAATAACGAAACAGGTTACCAACAGAGAAACCGCATCTTTAGACAAGTACTTACAGGAAATTGGAAAAGTAGATTTAATTACTGCCGAGATGGAGGTGGAATTGGCGCAAAAAATTAGAGCCGGAGACCAATTGGCTTTAGAAAAATTAACAAAAGCAAACTTGCGTTTTGTGGTATCTGTTGCGAAACAATACCAAAATCAGGGATTAACTTTACCTGATTTAATTAATGAAGGAAATTTAGGGTTAATTAAAGCGGCTAAACGTTTTGATGAAACTCGTGGATTTAAATTTATTTCTTATGCAGTTTGGTGGATTCGTCAATCGATTTTACAAGCTTTGGCTGAACAATCGCGTATTGTTCGTTTGCCATTGAATAAAATTGGCTCTATTAATAAAATAAATAAAATGTATGCTTTTTTAGAGCAGGAAAATGAAAGACCTCCATCTGCTGAAGAAATTGCAAAAAAATTAGATATGACCGTTAATGACGTTAAAGAATCCATGAAAAATTCTGGCCGTCACGTATCCATGGATGCACCTTTAATTGAAGGTGAAGATTCTAACCTATATGATGTTTTAAATACAGGCGAATCTCCAAATCCGGATAAAGCATTGCTTCATGAATCGTTAAAAGTAGAAATTGAACGAGCATTGGAAACTTTAACGCCCAGAGAAGCCGATGTTGTTCAATTGTACTTCGGTTTAGGAGACACACACCCAATGACGCTTGAAGAAATTGGTGAAACTTTTGATTTAACACGTGAACGTGTTCGTCAAATTAAAGAAAAAGCAATTAGAAGACTAAAACATACTTCAAGAAGTAAAATTTTAAAAACATATTTAGGATAAAACCCAATATTTTAAATTTATTATTGAATTAAAAAGAAAAACGCTTTAAATATTTGAAGCGTTTTTCTTTTTTTATTTTATAAATGATACTTTTGCACAAACAACAATCGAAAAAATGAATAAATTTATTGCTCCTTCCATTTTGGCCGCAGATTTTGGCAATTTACAACGCGATATTGAAATGATTAACAAAAGTGAAGCCGACTGGTTTCATATTGATGTGATGGACGGCGTTTTTGTCCCAAACATTTCATTTGGAATGCCTGTAATAAAAGCAATTAAAAAACACGCCAAAAAAACCATGGACGTGCATTTAATGATTGTTGACCCGGATCGTTTTATTGAAGATTTTAAAAATGTTGGCGCCGATATTTTAACCGTGCATTATGAAGCTTGCCCTCATTTACATCGTACTGTACAAGCCATAAAAGCACAAGGAATGAAAGCCGGTGTTTCTTTAAATCCGCACACGCCAATTGCTGTTTTGGAAGATATTATTGGCGATTTGGATTTGGTGTTGCTTATGAGCGTAAACCCAGGTTTTGGCGGACAAAGTTTTATTGAAAATACCTACAAAAAAGTGGAACAGCTAAAAGCATTGATTGAATTTTCCAGTTCAAACGCGCTTATTGAGGTTGATGGCGGTGTAACTGATGAAAACATAGAAAAACTTTCACATGTTGGCGTAGATGCTTTTGTGGCCGGAAGCTTTGTTTTTAAAAGCAAAAACCCTTTGAAAACAATCAGCAATCTTAAAAAATTGGCGTCAAAATAATTTAAGAATTATCATTCATAATTTTCCAGGAAATAAAGCTTAAAATAAATTGTATTAATAGCGTAAACTTACTTTTTGAATTTCCGATAAGGATTATCTTCTATAATCCTAACAAAGCTCCGCTTTTAAAATCAACAAAAGAAAACGTCA
>JGI1221J11331_1000005_pt1 | contig 92385 bp, 91 predicted proteins | sample LakVidmifraction_4_FD_11331 | JGI IMG/M metagenome (IMG submission 11331) | reverse complement strand
GTCATTTTTTACATTATAGGTGCGGTGGTAGTTCAGTTGGTTAGAATACCTGCCTGTCACGCAGGGGGTCGCGAGTTCGAGTCTCGTCCACCGCGCCATTTATCCCAAAAATCACTTAAATTTATTTTCTAAACCTCAATTCAATTATAAGTGCAATTTTCACTCTAATCAAGCAGCATTTCTTTCATAAATTCTTTAAAAAATACTTCATATGGTATCTTATAATCTAGTATTTTCTAAGTCTATGATTTAGGCTATCATGTAGGGTGATAATGCTTCCCTTTGATATTGGTGTTATGTCTATTTTTGGTAAAGCTTGTGAAAAAGATCATTACTATGTTCATTCGGTCCTCTTTCCCAAGAGTGGTCTGGATTGGAAAAGTAAAAAATAAAAAAGAGGCATTACCCTCTTAGACGAATTTTTACACTCTCTTCATGAGCAGTCAAACCTTCAGTATTTGCAATAAGTGCACATTGTGAACCTATTTCTTGCAATCCTTGTTTAGTCATAGAGATAATAGAAGATTTCTTCAGGAAATTATCTACAGAAAGTGGTGAATAAAATTTCGCTGTTCCCCCTGTAGGAAGCGTATGGTTCGGACCGGCTACATAGTCACCGATTGGTTCAGGTGTATTTTCACCTAAAAAGATGGCACCTGCATGCTTAATACTATCAAGTAGACTCATCGGGTCTTTAGTAATGATCTCCAAGTGTTCTGGTGCTATCTCATTCATAAGTGCTATGGCGTCATCCATATCTTTTGCTACGATGATAGCCCCTCTCTCTTCTATAGACTTTCGTGCTATTTTTTCACGTGAAAGAGTACTAAGAAATTCTTCTACTTTGTCACTGACTTTGTTCGCCAGTTCTTCATCTGTAGTGATGAGTATAGAACTTGCCATCTCATCATGTTCTGCCTGCGAGAGTAGGTCTATCGCTATATAGTCTTCTCTTGCACTCTCATCTGCGAGTATACCTATCTCAGAAGGTCCGGCTATCATATCTATGTTTACTTCACCATAGACTAATTTTTTAGCCGTAGCCACAAAAATATTTCCAGGACCGGTAATCACATCTACTTTAGGAATAGTTTCTGTTCCGTATGCCATAGCACCTATCGCAGATGCTCCACCTACTTTGAATACTTGTGTGACTTTACAAAGGTGACAGGCAGCAAGAAGAAGTTCATTAAGCTCATTATCTGGAGCAGGTGTACATACAACTATCTCTTCTACACCTGCAACTTGTGCAGGAATTACATTCATAAGCAATGAACTTGGATAGGCAGCTTTCCCTCCAGGGATATAGAGTCCAGCTCTATCTACAGCAGTTACTTTTTGTCCAAGTATACTTCCGTTGGCTTCTTTGTCCATCCATGTTTTAGGCATAAGTTTTTGGTGGTAACTTTCTATACGGTCATAGGCAAGGTGCAGTGCATCACGCAGTTCTGGGTTTATGGCATCATATGCTTTTTTCATATCATCTGTCGAAACCAAAAGTGCATCATCACTTTTCGGTTCCCATCTGTCAAACTTTGCTATCTGACGTTTAACCGCAGTATTACCTTCAAGTTGTATCTCTTTAAGTAGGCTTGAAACGATACTAGTTACGCCCTCTATATCCATCTTTCCACGCTGAAGTAATTCGTTAAAATTGGCTTCAAAACTTTCATCACTGCTGTAAAAAACTTTCACTTATAGGTCCTTCTTACTATCATATTTTCTTTCATATCTAGGAAGCATACTCTCATTTCCCAATAGCCCACCCTGATGGATGTACAATATAGGTTTAGAAAAAACTTCAGAATGCGCTAATAATACTCGCCATCCGAATGGGTCATAAAGGAGGTCAAACTCCACTCCTGTTTGTTGTTGTAATTTTAGCCAAATTTTGTAGTTTTCTTTATAAAGTTTTCCAAAATGGTGTTTTTTCTCTAAACTCAATATCGTCGGATGGTATTTTTCTTCACTTACTAACTCTAAAAACTGCTTTTTCAAGTACTCTTTATCTCCTACACATGGTGTGGTATAAACCGTAGGTCGGGGTGTCTTCTTCCCGAAAAAAGCTTTGGATAAAAATAATGCTGTTGTTCCTGTACCAGAAGGGAGAAAAATATTGAGTTCTTCTATCTTATTTTCTCTTTGCCAAGCTATGATCTCCTCAGCTAAAATTTTAATACCATATTCCGCCTCTTTTTGTCGTCCACCCTCTTCTATAAAAAGAACATCTTTGGGATAGACAAAAGGGACTACATTTATTTTTTCAATCATTTTCATACCATTATCTACAGCACCCTTATAATTACCATGAGGATTCTCTTTCAAATAATCAGCGACATGATCTACAAAATACTCAAATTCCCACTCTTTTATTTTCGCTAGTACAGAGAGTGAGTACATCGCATTTGACTGTGCAGAACCATAGGAGATAAGCTTATGAATATCAGGAAAATCATTTTGGAGAAAATAATAAAATTTTCGTGCTTTGTTACCAGAGAAATCTGAATGAATAAGATCATCTCTCTTTAAGTAAAAAGTTTGGTTCTCAAAAGTGATAGATTGAACGGGAGAAGGAAGATTTAAAGTTTGCATGTATAGATTCCGGGATTTATCCGGAAAGGACGAACTATTTGTTAGTTTCTATTTAAGCAGTTAAGGTCATCAAATGCTCTTTCAAGTCTAGCAACTGTAGATTCTTCTCCAGCACGTAACCATTTTCTTGGATCATAGTACTTTTTATTTGGTTTATCTTCACCCTCTGGGTTACCGATCTGTCCTTGCAAATAGTCATTATACTTAGCTACATAAACACGTACACCATCCCAAAATGACCACTGAGTGTCTGTATCTATATTCATTTTAATGACACCATAACCGATCGCTTCTTTTATATCTGAAAGCTCAGAACCTGAACCGCCGTGGAAGACAAAATTTACAGGTTTTTTAGCTGTATTATATTTTTCTTCTATGTAAGATTGAGAGTTATCAAGAATTTTAGGCGTGAGAGAAACATTACTCGGTTTATACACACCATGTACATTTCCAAAAGAAGCGGCAATAGTAAACTTGTCAGAAACCTTTGAAAGTTCCTCATAAGCATACGCTACCTCTTCAGGTTGTGTATAGAGAAGTGTATTGTCTATCTCAGTGTTATCTACACCTTCTTCTTCTCCTCCCGTTACACCAAGTTCTATTTCTAATGTCATTCCTATCTTGGACATACGTTCCAAGTATACTTTACTTGTAGCGATATTCTCTTCTATAGGCTCCTCAGAAAGGTCTATCATATGAGAGGAAAAAAGAGGAACACCATGCACTTTATAGTGTGATTCACTTGCATCAAGTAGTGCATCTATCCAAGGAAGCAGTTTTCTTGCTGCATGATCTGTATGCAGAATGACAGGTATACCGTAAGCTTTGGCTACCGTATGTACATGCTGGGCACCAGAAATACAACCTAAAATAGCTGCCTCATCTTCAGGCAGACCTTTACCTGCATAGTATGTTCCCCCACCATTGGAAAATTGAACAACTACAGGAGAATTTACATTTTTTGCAGCTTCGAGTACAGCATTAATGGAAGGGGTGCTCACCACATTGACGGCAGGTAAGGCAAACCCTTCATCTTTTGCAATTTTAAATATTTTTTGAAGATCATCTCCCGTAACTACACCTGTTTGCACTACATCCAAAACTTTTGTAGACATTTACAACTTCCTTTTTGTGGAATTATTTTACTTTTATTTTGGCACTTTTCATCAGAACACTCACAACTTTTTCTTGAGCAAGTTGCATTTTAATACTGTTTTTTACAGTAGCAAATGCTGGTATTTCCTTTTTACTCTTAGCTGTTTTTGCTGCTTTTTTCATCTTATTGTATGCATCTTCTGCTTCTTTATCTGAAACTTCCGTTGTTGACATTTTCTTCTGCATCCAGAAACCTGCAAGCGCTGCTTCTTTCTCTTTATCTGTTAAACTTTTTTTTGATTCTGCTGCTACCAATTTAGCAGGCGCCATCATTTCAATAAGCTGTTTTTTACCCTCATCAGGAAGTTTTTCCCAAGTCATCTTGCCTTTTGTCAGTTTATTCAGTGCATTATCCGCCTCTTCAACAGTAATTGTCATACCATTGACTGTACCTGCTGCTGCAGCTACTACATAATGTGTTGTAAGTGCTAATGTTAATCCCAATATAACAAGAATTTTTTTCATTCTTTATTTCCTTTGTATTATGTTGTGTGTATTTTACCCAATATTTACCAAGTAGTAATTAATACACATATTTTACTGTACTTTAATCTCTGCATTTTCCATGAGTTTACCGACTATTGTCTTCTCAATCATTTGAATTTTAAGTTTATCTTTAATACGGTCAAATGGCGGGATGTTACCTGTAGCATTATTCTCTTGTGCATCTTGTTTTAACTGAGTATATACTGCCAAGACCTGTTCATCCGTAATCTTGATTTTTAGCGCTTCTTTTTGCATCCACTTACGTGTATAGACTGCTTCTTTTTCCTCTTCAGACAATTCTTTTTGGGCAGTGTCCAGCACAATGACAGGCAGTGCCAACTCTTGAATAAGTCGTGAACGTTGACGAGGTGGTAATTGATCAAAGTTTGTTACCTTACCCTGTGTACGCTGTTTAAGGTAAGCATCTGCCTCTTTTTTAATGATCTTATGACCATTTACTGTAGCAATCACTGCTTTACTAGATCTTGTTTTTTTTATTTGTTGCGAAGGTCTTTCTTTTCCATTGAGATTAATATCACCAAGATTCACCATGGATGATGTTTCTTTTTCATTTAGTATATTTGTTAAACTGTTTTTTAAAGCATCCGCGGATGCTGAGTTTACCCATAGAAAGAATGATAAACCCAAAAGAACAAAAAATTTCTTCATATTGTTTTTCCTATTTTTTAATTACTAAAAGATTACTTTTTAGTTTCATTTGCTTCTAAAGTCATATCAACAATTTTAGCTTTATTTTTAAGTTCTTTTGCCACATCTGTTATTTTAACAGTAAACTGCTTTTGCTTTAGTGAAGTGATAATTTTATTTTTAACTTTTTCGTAAGGAGTAGCTGTCTCTCCAGATTTTGTTTCAAGGTAAATCACATGATAACCAAACTGCGTTTTAACGGGCATAGTCGTTATGTGACCATTCTCAAGTGCCCATGCTACTTTTGAAAATTCCGGAACCATCTGACCTTTAGTAAAAGTACCAAGATCTCCACCCTCTTTAGCAGAAGGACCCGTAGATTTTGCCTTAGCTAATGCAATAAATTTTGCTTTTAATGCTTCTCCCTTAAGTGGCTTTAGAGTATCAATAATATCTTGTGCCTCTTTTTTAGTTGCAAGTAAAATATGTCTAGCATGCATAGAAGCTTTTTCAATGAATTTTGCAGCATTTTTCTCATAAAATGCTTTTGCTTCGCTGTCACTCACAATCGCATTATCCATCTGTGATTTCATCCACATGTTTACTAAAAGCTCATCTTTTATCTTATTCATATTTCTTTGAAATTCAGGTTTTTTATCTATACCTTCTTGCTTTGCAAGTTCTGTGAAAAGTATTTTTTCTATCAGTCTGTCTGTAACCATTTTTTTCTCAGCAGGAGCAAGCTCCATAAAGTTAGCCTGAGGCGCAGAGGCAGCAACAAATGCCTGTGCATCTTGCTTGGTGATATTTTTACCATTTACTGTTACAAGTATATCTGATGCCGCAATTGATGTAGCCATTATAGCAACAGCAAGCAGTGAAGTTTTTGCTAGTTTCAACATTTTGAATAATCCTTAATTATTAAATTTAAGAAGAAGTATAGTCCTCTTGGGTAAATCATTTATTAATGTGTTAATATTCTAATTAGTATTTCATTAGAGTAAGGCAATAAGTATGGCAAAAGTCAAAAAAGCAACAAAAAAAGAGATAGAAGAGATAAAAAGTATCTTTCTTGAAAACTATCCTGATTCTGTCACTGAATTGGAGTATCGTAATCTTTATGAACTTCTCATCTCTGTTATGCTCTCTGCACAGTGTACAGATAAACGTGTGAATATCATCACACCTGCCCTTTTTAAAGCCTATCCAGACCCTATTTCTCTTGCAAATGCAGACTTAGATGAAGTCAAATCATACATCAATACCTGTTCATTTTTTAACAACAAAGCCAAAAACCTCATCAAAATGGCACAAAGTGTCGTCGAAAATTATGGCAATAAAATTCCTTTAGAACGTGATGAACTTGTCAAACTCGCTGGCGTTGGTCAAAAAACCGCAAATGTTGTCATGATAGAGTATGCTGGAGCCAATCTCATGGCTGTAGATACCCATGTGTACCGCGTGGCACACCGTTTAGGACTTTCTGATGCCAAGACCGCTATAAAGTGTGAAGAAGAATTGAGTCGTAAATTTAAAACAGACCTGCACCTACTGCATCAGGCAATGGTGCTTTTTGGCAGGTACAGATGTAAAGCACTCAAACCTGAGTGTGAAGAATGCTTCATGAAAGCGCATTGTAGGACGACAAAAACCTTTAAAGTTTAATGTTTTTCACCTCTAATAGTTGCAACCTTCAGGGATTTTTACTCATTTTGAGAAATTAAACTGCTTTAATTATTTTTACTAGTGCCTCAAATGTACGTTCGACTGAAGCTAAATCTACCATCTCTCTAGTAGAGTGTGGATAACGTATGGTTGGTCCTATGGAAGCAAACTTCATATCAGGGTACTTCTCGGCAATGACACCACATTCAAGACCTGCATGTATCGCCATCATTTTTGTTTTGTTAAAAACAGATTTTATCTCTTTGCTCACAAGTTTTGTAAAGTCATTAATGTCTGGTTTCCATGCAGGGTACTTGTCTTCAAGTCGTACTTCAAAACCGTATGATTTAAAAAGGTTCAATGTTTCTGTTGAAAGGTTTTCCAACTTCTGAGCATCCATTGCGCGCGCACTTGTTTCTACAAGAAGCCCGCCCTTTTCATCTGCCGTGATAATGGCAAGATTGATACTCACATCAGGGATACCAAATTCCTGATTTTGTGCATGTACTCCATGTTTAAATGCATGTATCATCTCTATGGTTTTTTCACCTTTGCTCAACACTTTAGCTCTCTCAGAAAGTTCACGTACCTTCACGAGATCTGTATTCTCCAATCTTACTTCACTGCATATAATAGCTACAGCATTTGCTGGAATAGAATTACGACGTTCTCCGCCATACATACTTACCAACTGTGTGATACCATTCTTATTCAAGTACTCACCCAAAACTTTAATCGCAGAAGGAATACCTTTATCTATGTCCACACCAGAATGTCCGCCTACAAGCCCTTTGACTGCTACTTCATAACAGATACCTTTCCCTTCAACATACGTATCTTGTTTGTTCGCTGTGATATCTACACCACCTGCACACCCTATGTATACTTCTGCTTCATCTTCACTGTCAAGGTTTAGCATATATTTACTTTTGAATTCAAAGGCTACTTCATTTGCTCCTATAAGTCCTATTTCTTCATCAGAAGTCAGTAAAAACTCCAATTCTCTTCCTTCATCCATCAGTTGCATCATCATTGCTATGGCCATACCATTATCTGCTCCTAAGGAAGAATCCTTAGCCTTCATCCAACCATCTTCTACATAGGTTTCTAAAACTGGTGCTTTACCTATGCAGACCATGTCATAATGTGCCTGAAGACAAAGTGTTGGTGTACCTTTGGATATGAGGATATTTTTAACCTCATCCACTTCTACACTATAACTTCTATTTTTAGCAAAAGTAACTAAAAATTCCAATAATCTATCTGCTATTTTACTACAATGTGGAATTTGCGTGAGGGTTTGAAAATGTTCGATTATGGGTGACATACATGCTCTTTTTTGCAAATTATAGTACAATCACATAAAAACAGGATAATTTATGTGCCTCATAGTCACCATTATTATGTTTGTCTTAGCCATCCAAAATCTTATGCACGCAAATTGGATCGGAGGTGGAGTACAATTCATCATTGCTTTAGGTTTTCTAGTCTTGCTTTTACGCAATATTCAAAAAGCAAGATGTGATAGAAATGGAAGTTGTGATAATACTTGTATGCTCACAGGTTGGATCGCCAAAATTTTTCCTAAGAAAGGTAGCTGATGGAACATTTTTTTACATGCCCCTACTGCTGGGAACGTATCTCTATGATACTTGATAGTTCTGAAGAAGACAGTGACTATATAGAAGACTGCGAAGTATGCTGTCGTCCTATAGAACTTGCCTTTAGGTTTTCCGGAGAGAACTTAGTCAGTTTTGAAGCAAGAGTGATGGAAGGGATTTAACCCTCTTCACCAACATAGGCAAAACGCTCTATCTTTTTTCCTTCAATCATTACTTTTTCCATAAACATAGCATAAGGACGTACCCACATCCCTTCTTCACCATACAAAGTCTTATATACCACCATCCACTCTTCAGTCTCAGAGTGTTGTGCTGTCATAAAAACTTCATATAAATTTCCCTTATAATGTTTATAGGTGCCTTTTTTTAACTCCATACTAAAATTTCTTTCCTAAAGCCTAATTTTTTCATACTTATATCCTTTTTCAGTATTATTTTATCACATAATACTTATTCAGTCACTCAAAAAGTATTTTAAAGTACAATAATTAAACATCAAAAAAGGAATTTTTATGCCAACAAATATTTTTAATTCTCCACTGCCTGATAAAAAAGGTTATTTTGGAGAGTATGGAGGATCTTTTATTCCTCCTGAACTTCAAACTATTATGGAGGAGATCACTACTTCATATAATGAGATTCGACAAGACCCTGAATTTTTAGAAGAACTTGCTTCTCTTTATCAGCATTACGTGGGTCGGCCAAGCCCTATCTTTCATGCAAAAAACCTCTCAGAAAAATATGGTGCAGATATTTACCTGAAAAGAGAAGACCTTAACCATACAGGTGCACACAAAATAAACCACTGTTTGGGTGAAGCACTGCTCGCCAGAAAAATGGGAAAGAAAAAACTTATCGCTGAAACAGGTGCGGGACAACATGGCGTTGCACTTGCTACTGCAGCTGCTTTATTAGGGCTGGAATGTGACATCTACATGGGTGAAGTGGATATGGACAAAGAACATCCAAATGTAGTACGTATGTATATATTGGGTGCAAATGTGATTCCGGCAACACATGGACGCCGAACACTCAAAGAGGCTGTTGATACTGCTTTTGAAAACTACATGAAAGATCCTGTCACACAATTTTATGCTATCGGTTCGGTTGTAGGACCTCATCCTTTCCCTAAAATGGTAAGAGATTTCCAATCTATCATAGGGGTAGAAGCCAAAGAGCAATTTGCACAAATGACAGGAAAGCTACCTGATAATCTTGTAGCCTGTGTAGGTGGTGGTTCTAATGCCCTGGGTCTGTTTACCGCATTTATGGATGACAAAGATGTTGCCATGCATGGAGTAGAACCGGCAGGAAAGGACCTTAATACACCAGGAGAACATGCTGCAACTATGAGTAAAGGAACACCTGGAGTCATGCATGGCTTCAAATCGTATATGCTTCAAGATGAAAACGGGGAACCTGGTAATGTCTATTCTGTAGCGAGTGGTCTTGATTACCCGTCTGTAGGGCCACAACACGCTTACCTCAAAGATATTGGACGCGTAAACTATGCTTCTATTAATGATAAAGAAGCTATAGATGCATTTTTTGAACTCTCCAGAGAAGAAGGTATTATTCCTGCTGTTGAGTCCGCACATGCTATAGCCTATGCTATCAAATTAGCAAAAGAACCAAACATCGGGACAATCCTTGTCAATCTATCTGGTCGAGGAGATAAAGATATCGATTTTGTTGTTAAAAATTATGGAAAAGAGTATAATATCGTTGAAGCATAAGATTATTTCTTATACTCCCATACCCGATAAACTATCAAAATTTTGGAGAGAAATATGAAAAAATGGCATTTAGATTTTAGAATTTGGCACTGGATAAATGCAGCGGTCGTTTTAGGACTGCTTGGTACGGTATTTCTACGAAAAACCTTTTTAAGTTGGAGAGCGAACTCTGAACTGCTCACACAAAAACTCTCTGAGATCAACCTTGAAGTAACCGCTGATCAAGCTAAAGAACTGGCCAAAGCCATCCGTGCACCTATGTGGGAGTGGCATATCATTTTGGGCTATGCTTTGGCTGCTTTACTTCTCTGGAGAATCGTACTCTTTTTTACCCAAAGTGGCAAAGCTAACTACCAAAACTTCAAAGAAGCAAGCCTACATAAGCAAACAGTAAAAATAAGCTATATCGGTATCTATGTCGTCCTTCTATTCATGGCTATTACGGGACTTACCCTTCACTTTTATGAAGCACTCGGTCTTGCAAAAGAGATTGTGGGTGACATCAAAGAGCTTCATGAACTTGTATTTAATGCCGTACTTATTTATGTGCCGTTACACATTATTGGGGTAATTATCGCTGAAAACAGAGATGAAAAAGGGATTATTTCAGATATGATTCATGGAGGAAGCAAGACTTGATGTATTTTTTGCTATATATTACACAAATATATAACTGAGGTTCCATATGATCACATTAGAAACTATCGAAGAAAAATATAACTACAACTTCCCAACGCTTTTTAAGAAGCTATGGGAAGAGGAAATGCTCAACTGGATGAGAGACTTTGAACTTCCTTTAGCTGAAGGTAAAACTTGGGCAGTAGATGTCTACCCAACTTTAAGAGAAAATCCTCCTTTACTACTGCATTCAGGCGGTTCAGACTTTCAACTCCTTACACCAAATGACATTCTTGACTTTGAATTTCCAGAAGAGTGGGATACACAACAACATCACTTCATCCCTTTTGCCAAAACAACAGAAGGAAATGTGTATGCTTTTTATAAAAATGTAGAGATAGATGGTGAAAATCCCATTGTACTCATATGGGAAGATGATGAGGCAGAATACGTAGCTAAAAACTTCGAAGACTTCATTTTCAGAAAAATGATAGAAGCCACAGACAGTATAGACAAAGACGAACTTTACGCAGACTACGGCAAAGACAACGGCATGGAACTCTATAGAACAGACTTACAAGCTGACCTAAAAAACATCCGCCCCTACTTAAAAGATGAATATGTTTCCGTACTAGAAAAAGCGTACAACGGAGAAATACTTGAAACGCTTATCTCTTATGGATTTATAGGGTCTAAACCTGTAAAAGATGTCGTTACAGAGATGTTGGATTTTGAGTATATGGATGATGTATTTGACCATGAAGTTTAGCCCTGGTTTCCACATACATCATGAAAACAAGTTAGAATTCTAAAACCCTACACAGCATAATATGTAGCACTCTTATGATGTACTATTAACGCTGTAGTACTTTGTTCCGGATGTATCTGGAAAGTCTCACTTAGTTCTATGCCAAACTCCTCAGGCTTCAACAAGTCAAAGATAAGTTTGCTTTGTTCCAGGTCTGGACAGGCAGGATATCCAAATGAATATCTTGAACCCTGATAACGGTTCATACGTACATCACGAAGAGAGTTTCCCTCTTTGTCTGCTATGTTTAGGTCTAGACGTATTTGTTTATGGGCTACTTCTGCTAGGGCCTCTGCAAGTTCTACAGAAAAACCGTGTACCATATTGTACTCTAGGTATTTACCTGCGTCATAAAGCTCTTTTTCGTAAGCAGAAAACTTTGAGCCTGCAGAGACACAGGTGATAGGCAGCACATCATGTCTCTCATGGTGGAAAAAGTCAGAGAGTGCTCTGTGTGGCTTTCTGCCTTGTCTTGGAAAAGAAAAAGTTCCTACAGCATTACCTATAACTTTGTCTAAAGGCTCACAGTTAGCATTGGCATCGACATTCCACCCTTGACTTTCATCAAAAATGTACAACTCTTGGTCTTCGCTTCTACATGGATAGTAGCCATAGATGATCGTCGGTTCAAAAAGCCCTTTTTCTATAAACTCTTTTTTGAGACGTTCATACGCAGGGTAAACAGTTTTGTCTAAAAGTTTTTGATACTCCTCTTTTGTCATACCTCTACTTTTATATCCCCAGTGAAACTTAACGACCGTTCTTTGGTTTACCCAGTTAAATACCATATCTAAGTCTAAGTCTTCTTTTTGCAGTATACGTCTGCCCCAAAATGGAGGCGTAGGTACAGCTTGTGCTTCTGGCATTTTTATTTCTGCAAACGGAGGAATGATGACTTCTTTTTTAACCTTCTTTTCGTGCTTCACCATATCACCACCCAAACGTGTGTCGAGTCCTACAGAATTGTCTTCATTATACTTCTCTATGCGAGTCATAGCTACAACCCCATCAAAAGCATCTCTACAGTAAAAGATAGGGCCTTTGTAGATGGGACGGCAGAAGTCATCGACAAAACTACGTGTCAATGCTGCACCACCTAAAAGTACGGGTATCTCCATACCCATTTCTGCCATCTCTTCTAAGTTGTCTTTCATCACGGCTGTCGACTTAACCAAAAGCCCACTCATACCGATGGCTTGAACATTGTGCTTTTTATGTGCTTCTAAATAGGTTTCAAGTTGTGTTTTTATACCTACATTAATCACTTTAAATCCATTATTAGAAAGAATGATGTCTACGAGGTTTTTACCTACATCATGCACATCACCTTTTACTGTACCTACAACAAGTGTCGTCTCTGTCTCTTTTTCTTGCTTTGTCAAATACGGGTTCAAATAATCTACTGTAGTCTTCATCGTTTCTGCACTTTGTAGTACAAATGGCAATTGCATCTGTCCTGAACCAAAGAGCTCTCCCACTACTTTCATAGAGTCTATGAGGATTTCATTAACAATGGTATCAGGGTGTATCACTTTACGTGCTTCCTCAACAAGAGGTATCATACGTTCTTTGTCACCATCGAGTAAGAGTTGCGCTATCTTCTCTTCGTTAGTCATGGCTTCATAGGCTTCATCATTTGCTTCATCATCGATGACTGTATCTGAAAAATATTCTATGAACTTAAAGAGTGACTGCTCATCAGGAGAAAAGAGTACCTCCTCACAAATCTCACGGTCAGCATCACTCATCCTTGCCAGAGGAATAATATGTTTTACGTTGATAATGACAGATGTCAAACCTGCTTGTAAACAATGGTGCAAGAACACTGAGTTCAAATAGCGTCTTGCATTTGTCTCAAGTCCAAACGAGATATTTGAAAGCCCAAGTGTAGAGCCAACTTCTGGGTGTCGTATGTGTAGCTCACGTATGGCTTCAAGCGTTTGAATAGCGGCATCTCTGTACTCCAGGTCACCAGAACCCACTGTAAAAGTAAGCATATCGAAAATGAGGTTTCGAGGGTCTATACCATGACGATTGACAGCTAAATCGTAGATACGTTCTGCTTGAGCCACTTTCGTTTCAGTGGTCTTTGCCATCCCAATTTCATCAATAGTCAAACACACCAAAGCACAACCAAACTTTTTAGCCAGTTTACAAATGGCATCAAGCTTTTCTTCTCCGTCTTCAAGGTTCACAGAGTTGATGATAGGTTTACCGCCTATACGCTTTAAACCCTCTTCCATCGTATTTACACGTGTGGCATCTGGCATGAGTGGAAGTGGTATCTTTTGGTTATAGATCTCCATGACCGCTGCCATATCTACAGCACCATCACGCCCCGCAAACTCTACATTGACATCTAGGCAATGTGCCCCGTCACGTACTTGTGCCTGACCTACTGTAAGTGTACCTTCATGGTCACCGGCGATAATAAGCTCTCTAAATGCTTTAGAACCCGTAGAGTTAGAACGCTCTCCTATGAGGAGTGGTGCCGGCTCTTGAAAAAGTTCCGTAGTGTTAAACAGTGAAGCAATAGAGGGTTCAATAAATCCCGTAGGTTTTTTAGGCTTCAATGCTCCTACTGCTTTTTTGAGTGCCTGGATGTGCTGAGGCGTAGTACCGCAACAACCACCCAAAAAGCTCACACCATCAAAGGCAGTAAACTCTAACTGTTTATCTGTAAATTCGTCTGGTCCCATAGGGTAATAGGTATACCCCCCACGGTTTTGAGGTAATCCCGCATTGGCATGTACCGATATAGGTATGTTACACAGTTCAGAGAGTGTTTTTAAATGTTTTTTGACTTGGTCTGGGCCTGTACCACAATTAAAACCAAGAGAAAGGATGTCAAACGGTTCGAGTATAGTCACAATAGTCGTAGCATCTGTACCGATGAGCATGGATCCACTTAGTTCAATAGTCACTGAAACCATGATAGGAAGCTTTACTTCTTTCTCTTCATTGGCAGACTCACAAGCATGTAGTGCTGCTTTTATCTGCAAAGGATCTTGACATGTCTCTAAAAGAAATATATCACATCCCCCATCTATCAGTCCCAAAGCACAAAGTTTATACCCTTCATACATTTCATCGTAGTGAATATGACCAAGGGAAGGAAGTTTTGTTCCCGGTCCGATCGCACCTAAGACAAACTTTGGTGACTCTGCTGTCCCGTATTCGTTACAGACCTCCTTTACAAGTTCAGCACCTTTTTTTGAAAATTCATAAGCACGTTCTCCCATCTGATACTCATCAAGTACCCATGGCATCGTTCCAAAAGTATTTGTCTTAAGTAAATCAGCATCTGCCATAGCATAACGCTTATGGATACGTCTTATTAGCTCTGGTGCAGTATGGTTCAGTAATTCATTGCAACCCTCTTGATCTATACCTTTGTCATCTATCCATGCTTCGGTTGGGACTTCAAGGTCTTGAATCTGTGTACCCATAGCACCATCTATGACCAGTATACGTTGTTCTAAAAGTGATTTAATTGTTTCTGTTATAGACAAAAAATGCTCCTTAATCTTAATTCTCTAATTGTAGCAAAGTATGTTTGATTTCGGGTTAATATCATTATGATGTAAGCAACCGATAGGTATCATATATAAATAGTATGAAAAAGCTAAACTCATTGTGAAGTGAGGACAGAAAGTGACGGATCTCCTATAGATTGCCAAACTGCCAAATATGTGTCAACTGCATTTATGCTTCATTCTGTCCTATAAAAACTTTTAATGCAACGTATCTATTTATGGAGAAAAAATGGGAAAAACAATTAAAAATATTATTACCGGAAAAGAAATCACAAAACCTGTTCCAGTAGATATAGAAGTTCCATTTGATGGCGGTGTGATGATCACTGAAACAGACACAGCAGGTATCATCACGTATGCCAACCGTAAACTTAGAGAACTTACAGGCTACACTAAAGAAGAGCTTATCGGTGCACCGCATAACATAAACAGACATCCAGACATGCCCAAAGCAGCGTTTAAAGGATTATGGGAGACTATAAAAGGTGGAAATTACTGGGAAGGTCATGTTAAAAATATGACAAATGAGGGTAAATATTATCTTGTTATAGTATGGATAAAACCTAAATTTGATGATGAAGGAAATATCACCGGATACATCGCAGGAAGAAAGATTCCTGATAAAGATTTGATGCAAAGAGATTTAGACAAATACAAGGTCATGATACATGATGAAATGTAGTTAATGGGTCAAACCCATTAACTACATTTCATATAGATCTATAAACTTTTTTTTGCTTCTTGCAATGCACTAATTACTGCATCTATATTTGCTTTAGGAATATGTACTTTCCAATCTGGTTCCTCTGTCCCTGATTGAAGAGAAATACCAATACTCGCTACACTCTCACTCTTTGGACCATAAGGCTGCTGTACTGTACTGATAGAAATTTTTCCATTTTTTGTACCACTTAATGTCATTTCATCTACTTTCGTTATTGTTCCGCTCATAAATTATCCTTTAAATTTTTTAAATGTAAATGATTATATCACAATTATTTTATTATTTTTTACGTTTTAACAATCCAGCCATTTTTGCTTGCATACGTAACCACATTTTATGATCTATAGCAGGAAAACCTGCATATGTTTTACCACCTTCAAGTGATTTTGTGACTCCACCTTTACCTGCAATTGTTGCAAATGCACCCACTTTCAAATGTCCTGCTGTAGCACTCTGTCCACCCATCACTACATTTCTGCCTAAAATAGTAGAACCTGCAAGTCCTACTTGAGCAGCGCAAAGGGAATGTTCACCTACATCACAATTATGTGCAATTTGTATAAGGTTATCCAGCTTAGTCCCTTGACGTATGTATGTCGTACCAAATACTGCTCTGTCTATAGCACAGTTTGCACCTATCTCGACATCGTTTTCCACAATAACATTACCATTTTGATAAATCTTTATATGTTCACCAAGCTTTGTATGTGCAAAACCATATCCGTCACAGCCGATCACTGTACCACTGTGAACAATACATTCAGAACCAATTTTCGTATGATGATACAAAGTTACATTTGGATGCAAAAGAGTTCCTGAACCTACAGTAACATTGTCTCCGAGATAACAACCTGCCAGGATAGTAACATGATCGCCAAGTGTAACATTTTTACCAAAACGTACCCTCTTGTCTATATCGCATCCTTCACCCAAATTTGGATGACCACCTTTACTCTCTAGCCTATATGCAAAAAATTTAGAGGCTAACGCTAATTTTAAGTAGGCTTCATTTGTAATAAGAGCAATGGTAGTTGAAGGCAACAATGCAGCATGTTTTTCATCTATCAATACTGCGGCTGCTTTTGTATTTGGAAGTTGTGAAGCATATTTACTGTCTGTAAAAAAACTAAGTTGCGTAGAGGTTGCTTCATTAAGTGTATGGATACCATCAATATCTCTATCAGGCCCAGTAAAAGAAAGTGATATTTTCGTCGTGATCTCAGAAAGTTTGTAGACCATATAAATCCTTATATCTGTAGGGTCAGAAAACCGACCCTACATGTTGAAATAGTTAAAGTTACCTCTCTATAGCCACAACACCACCACGCACAATCTCACAAGGATTGTAACGCTGTGCTGCATCTATAAAATGCTGTATACGTATAGGTTCATCTGCTACCATAGCAATAATAATTTCTTTACCCACATTGACGATACCACCATTATATGCAGTACATAATGCACCGATATCACTCAAATTTTCAACGATAGGGAACTTCGCTAACACCATCTCTTTTTCAACCATCTCTTCATGCTCTATGACCTTATAAATAGGAATGAGTTTATGCAGTTGTTTGGTGATTTGCTCCATCACCTTAGTAGAACCATTGGTTGCTATAGTGATATGTGACATCTCACTATTTGGTATAGGTGCTACTGTGAGTGACTCGATGTTATACCCGCGCCCTGCAAAAAGTGACGTGATACGTGCAAGAACAGAACTTTCATTCATTACGATAACAGAAATAACACGTCTTTCATTGATAGAATTTGCCATTATTTCGCCTCCTTTTGTGGTAACATCATATTGAAGAGCGCCCCACCTGACGGTACCATAGGAAGTACATCTTCAAAACGATTGACTATAACGTTCATAAAACATACTTTATCTTGTTCTATAGCATCTTTAATAGCCGCATCAAACTCTTCTTTAGTTGTAACGTCATACCCTATACCACCACAGGCTTCAGCCAAAGCTTTCCAATTTGGTTGAAATGTCAAGTCTGTCTCAGAATAACGTTTCTCATAAAAGAATGTCTGCCATTGTCTAACCATACCTAAAAAATGGTTATTGAGTATGAGGTTGATGACTGGTATCTTATACTCAGCTGCAGTCACAAGCTCTTGCATATTCATAAGGATTGAGCCATCACCCGTTACATTGATAACCGTTTTATCCGGAAAGGCTTTTTTAGCACCTAGTGCTGCAGGGAAACCAAAGCCCATGGTTCCCAATCCCCCGGAATTGATCCATTGTCGTGGTCTGTCAAACGGAAAATGCTGTGCTGCCCACATTTGGTGTTGTCCAACATCTGAAGTGATGATGGCATTCTCGCCTACGAGCTCACCTATACGTTCTATGGCCCATTGCGGCTTGATAACCTCATCAGAATCCACATAGGACTGAGGATGAAGTTCATCATAACGATTAAGTATCTCTCTCCATGCTTGATATCTATCTGTATCTATACCATCAAGAAGTGGGAACATCGCTTTAACCACTTCAGTCACATCACCTACGATAGGGTAGTCAACATCCACAAGTTTACCGATGTTTGCAGCATCGATATCTATATGAATGATATCAGCATATTTAGCAAATTCAGAAAGTTTACCCGTAACTCTGTCATCAAATCTAGCACCAAGAGAGATAACCAGGTCTGTTTCAGACATCGCCATATTTGATGCATAATTACCATGCATACCAAGCATACCAAGAAGCAGTGGGTTTTTTGCACCCAGTACACCTCTTGCCATCAATGTTTCAACTGCAGGTATCTGTGTTTTGAGAGCTAATTCACGAACAAGGTCACTTGCATTTGAAAGTACAACACCACCACCTATATAAAGCAAGGGTTTCTTTGCTTTTTTTATTGCTTCAACCGCTTTTTCTACCTGCCTTTTATTTCCTTTATAGGTTGGTTTATATGTAGGCATATCTACAGAATCAGGATACACAAACTCCCCGATATCTACTGTGATATCCTTGGGAATATCTACAAGCACTGGTCCTGGTCTTCCTGAACGCGCAATATAAAATGCCTCTTTTAACATACGGGGAAGCTCTTCTAATGAACGTACCAAAAAGTTATGCTTAGTGCATGGTCTAGATATACCTACAGCATCTATCTCTTGAAAGCCATCTGTACCTATAAGCGATAAAGGTACCTGTCCAGAGATAACCACTAAAGGGATAGAGTCCATATAGGCGGTAGCAAGTCCAGTGACAGCGTTCGTAAAGCCCGGTCCACTTGTAACCATAGCAACACCCACCTCACCAGTCGCTCTTGCAAAACCATCTGCTGCGTGAACAGATGCTTGCTCGTGACGGTTCAAGATATGCTCAAACCCATTTTGTTTGTAAATTTCGTCATAAACGTGCATGATAGCTCCGCCAGGGTAACCGAATACGGTCTTAACACCCTCAGCGATAATCGCTTCACACACCATTTGCGCACCACTCATCTGCATGGTTTACACTCCATTTAAATATATTTTTTTGATTATAGCTAAAAAAGATTAGAGTTTAAAGAGCCTCCACTCATACATCCTTCTATGGCCACACCCTCACGCAAACCATCGTCTATAACTACACAACTTTCAAATTCCAAGAGTGTGAAGAGTTGTTTGTATATAAGTATGCCTGCAGCTATAAGATCAGAACGTCCTGTACCTACAGCTATTTCTCTCTCTTCAAAGGGCATAGATAGTAATTTTTTCAAATAAAGGTCCAACTCATTTATTTCAAGTGAAGTACCATTTATCTTCGATGCATCGTAGATTTCATAATTTTGTCCGAGTTTCATAGCGGCTACGGTAGTGGGAGTACCAGCTGTGGCTATGAAGGCATTTACTTTCCCTTTGCTTGTATACATTTGGGTACAAAATATTTGCATATCAGCCATCTCTTTGGGGAGTACTTTCTCTATGTTTTCCAGTGTTTCATAGGTTTGTGCGATGGTCACTATCCCCATAGGAAAACTTCTAGAAATGGTTTCATTTTCATACTGAAAGATGAGTTCGGTGGAAGCACCGCCTATGTCTACAAGCACAAAGTTATCTGAGGGATATTGCAATTTGGAGAGTCTATGTTTCACAGCCAGTAAAGTAAGTCTTGCTTCTTCTTCCCCAGAAATGATTTCAAATTTCACACCTGTCTCTTTTTTGATTTGCAAGAGTACTTGATCTGAATTCACTGCTCTGCGTACAGCTTCAGTCGTCACTGCTCTTACCTTAGAAGAGGAAAAGTCTATCTGCTCTTGCGCTTCCTTAATAGCCGATATAACCCTGTTTATGGCTTCATTATTAATAGTGCCATGTTGTGCTAAACCATCTGCAGTTTTAACAGTTGCTTCATACGCAGATATCTGTTTCATTCTAGTACAATCATACTCTAAGACACGTAAAGTATTTGAACCTAAATCTATCGTTATCATTAGTGCTCTTCTTTAAAAGAAAATCCACCCTTTTTTAGTTGTTCTCTTATCTGTGCTTGATGCTCTACCCCTTTAGTTTCCAAGGAAACAGAGACATGTGCATCACCAAACTCCAAATCTATAGAAGTTCTGTCATACCCTATCTGTACGATGTTCGCATCTATACTTGTAAGTATCCCGGTAAGTGACTGCAAGGCACCCGGCTTGTCTATGAGTGTGACAAGAAGTTTCATCTTGCGGGCAGACTTCATAAGTCCTTTTTCAATGATGAGAGAGAGCATCGTAACATCTATGTTTCCTCCGCTAAGCACCACTGCCACTTTTGAGCCTTTAGGCAAGTCTATCTTGCCATGTAAAAGTGCTGCAACACCCACAGCACCTGCACCCTCTACCAATACTTTTTGTTTTTCCAACAAAAAGAGTATGGCAGAAGCTATCTCATCTTCACAGACTGTCTCAAAAACATCAACATTTTTTAAGATATACTTTAAAGTACTCGGTGAAGTGTCCCGTACTGCTATACCATCTGCTATGGTTCTCACAGAAGTTGTATCTATGGGAGTTTTTGCATCATATGAGTTTTTCATCGCAGGTGCTCCCGCTGAAGAGACACCTATGATTTTACACTCTGGATGCAGTGCTTTACTTGCTACAGACATACCTGAGATAAGCCCTCCTCCCCCTACGGGGATAATAAGCGCATCAAGATCTTCTACCTCTTCAAACATTTCAAGTGTAACCGTACCTTGACCTGACATGACTTCCTCATCTGCAAAAGGGTGCACAAAAGTGTAGTTGTTTTCTTCACCAAATATAGCTGCATAGGCATAGGCTTCATCATAGTTACTTCCATGAAGAATAACATTGGCATTAAATTCTTTCACCCCCAAAACTTTTGTTAAAGGTGTAGACTCTGGCATCACGATAGTTGCATTGATGTTAAAATGTTTTGCTGCGAACGCTACACCTTGTGCATGGTTTCCCGCACTTGCTGCAATGACACCACCGGTATTTCCTGCTTCGATTAACGTGGCTATTTTATTGAATGCCCCTCTAAGTTTAAAAGCACCTGTTCGCTGAAGGTTCTCTTTTTTAAGATATACTTCATATCCACAAATTTGGCTCAAAATTGGGGCATAAGCGAAAGGGGTTCGATGCACCACATCTGACACTCTGCCATACGCTTTTTCTATACTCTTTAAGTCTAACATTATCTTTCCTAGCTATCATATTGTAAGAATTATATCAGAATTAAGGATAAAACATGGAATGCGAATTGCCCTGTATCAATAGTAATAGCGAAGAAATGAAACAATATTTTATAGAAGCCAAAACCATAGCTGTTCTAGGTGCATCGCCAGATACTACAAAAGCCAGTAACCATGTAGCCCGCTACTTAAAAGAAGTAGGCTACAAAATGATACCTGTCTACCCAAAAGGTGATACCATCTTAGGTGAGAAAGTATATAGAAGTCTTGCAGAGATAAACGTACCTGTCGATATGGTAGTGGTTTTTAGAAAAACTGCTGCACTGGACGCAATAGCTGACTCAGTCATAGCACGCGGTGATGTCAAAACATACTGGACGCAGCTTGAGCTCATAAACAATGATGCCGCGCAAAGAGTAAGAGACGCAGGCATCAATGTTGTACAAAATTACTGTGCGATGATCGAACATAAACATTTATTAGGATAAACATGAAAAAAATACTTTTAATCACACTTGCTCTACTTGGCACAACAGCAGTAAACGCAGAACTTTTTACCGAACATTTCAAAGATGGTGTCGTTAAATCTCAAATAGAATACAAAAATAGTACAAGAACCGATACCGCGGAGGGCATTAAAGACGGTCTTGAAAAAGTCTACTATAACACAGGCCAACTGGCATTTGAAGTGAACAACGTTGAAGGCAAAAGAGAGGGTGCACTTAATTGGTATGACAGAGAAGGACATCACCTTGAAATCATACACTTTCAAAAAGGAAAACGTCATGGTGTCAATAAAATATTTTTTGCTGACGGTACATTACGTATAGAAGTAAATTACATCAATGATAACAAAGAAGGTCCAGAAAAATACTATTTCAGTACAGGAAAACTTGCCTCTGAAGTAACATATAAAAATGGGAAAAAAGAAGGTTTGCAAAAAGAATATAATGAAGACGGTACACTTAACAATGATGTCATGTACAAAAATGCTTACAAAGAAGGTGAAAAACGTTGGTATGATAAAAACGGAAAAGTAACTAAAACTGAAACCTATAAAATGGACAGACCCATCAATATAATGAAAAAAACACAGGCTCAAAAACCAGATGCAACCCTTGAAATGCTTAAAGGTTTAGACTTTAACCCAAATAACAGAAAAGCCAAATAAAGAAAAATACTATGTATAGCAAGATACAAATATTATTACTTGTATCACTATGATTGTCATTTTATCTACTGCAATACATGCTAACTAATATGATAGTTAGCATGATAAAAGAGAAGAAACTCTCATCAACCTTACTAATAAGGGTTAATACCTAAAAACATCTTCCAAAAAGAGCGTATGCATTAAATGTATTTTTACATATCACCATCATTTAAAATGACGGTTATATTACTCCATTAAACCCCCATAAATTCCATTTAATTCAATGAACTTATAATAAATATTCTTAATTAGTATGATTAATTTTTATTATGTTAAAACCATTAATTTTTTTATCATTTTAGTTAATTTTTAAAGGAAAATTAACTATTTTAATGTAAAATTAATGGTAATCAAATTTTTAAAGGAGACTAAAATGATTTCAAAAATTGTAAAAAGTACAGTAGCTGCTTCACTGCTTACTACTGCTGCTTTTTCTGCTGCAAGTTATGACAAAACACCACCATTTAGTATGGATAAACTAGAAGCAGTTAAAGTAAAAGGAAAAACAGCATATCAGCCAAAAGCAGACTATAGCATGTTCGTAAACTACGAACTTGGTATGCACTGTGTTGGATTCGATATGAGTTACTGTTGTGTAATTCCTCCATACAACTCTATCCAGTCACAAACAGTTAGAGTAGGTAAAGGGGAAAACTTCCCTAAACTTATGACGCCAGAGGACAATGTAAAGGTTTTTGCTTATACCAAAGACAACTCATTCTCAGAAGGTAACAAAATGAAGTACTGGACGGTACCTAAAGATGCTGATGGCGATGGTCACCTGGACAGTCCAGGTGATAACGTTGCAAACTACGTATGGTCACACCTCTTTATCTATAAAGACCTTGAGGGTACAATGCCCAAAGGTGTCACGGAAAAAGACAGACTTAGAATAGGTCGTCAAATCCAGGTAAAAGTAGATCATGGTCCTTCAGGAGCACCTATGACAGGGTATATGTCATATGCTGGTAAAGAGGGTGGTAATATTGTCTTTTCTGATACACTTGTTCCTCCTGTGAAAGATGTAAAACTTGTCCTTACAGCTTCACACCTATGGGATGCACTTGGTCTTCCTTTAACTGCATTTAATGACAGTAGAAGACAAGGTTCTTTACGTACTATAACTGAAAAAGATTTCCAACCATTCCAGTATTCTACCGTTGAACTTCACACAGGTGATGGTAAACAGATCAAGCAACCAGATGGACAAGCAGTTAGCTACTTTGGTACAAACCCTGTAGATATTCCTAACTGTTACGCTTGTCACTCACGTACAGGTAAAGCAGCACAAATGGCTAGAGATGAAGGTCTTAAGCAAGCTGATATGGAGTATGATTACTGGAAAACGTACCCGGATACATCTGAATATATGGCTAGACTTTCTGAAGGTTCTATTAACATTCTTGCACTTCACGATGCACACCACGGAACAACATTCCTTTCAGAATATCGTTCAGATGCTCCTGCACAACGTTTAGGTAAAGTAGGTTTTGTTAACTGTACTGACTGTCACGGTGATAACGTTTCAGGTAATCTCTTGACACCAAGAGCTACAGCATCTGGGTATAAAACGGTTAAAGCAAAACCTCTTTCAGAAGCAATTCACGGATTCCACCTTGCAATGGTACCTATGCCTGATGCAGCTGGCAGATCACAATCATGTCAAACATGTCATCCAACGCACTTCCAAAATCCTAATATGAATGATGACACGAACCCTTTCCGTGTTTCAGACAGATATGGTGAAGGAAGATTTTCCAAAGGTGATATCAGAAAATCTGGTGGTGGTTGTTATGTAAGACGTGATGCTCACTCTAATCCGGAAGCAAAACCCCCATTTTTCTTAAATAGCTATGGTAAATGGCAGCTTGAAAATGTTTCTATGAAAGATGAACATGGTAAAAGTGTAGATGAGATGAGAGGTCTTTACTGTACTAACTGTCACTCTAAAGTTGCACAGGCACTTTATGCGTACGATGACATTACAAATGATTCACTACAAGAAGGGAAAACACTTAGAAACAAATCTCTTAAAGAACTCGTAGCCGCTGTAGCTGGTGGAGACATGAAGAAATTTGCTGCTATTGCTGACCCAAAAGCAACAGGTCAAAACAACGAAGTACTAAGTTACTATGTGGATCACAAGTCTGCGACATTGGTTAAAAATGTCGGTAAAGACGGTAAACTGGATCTTAAACCTTGGAACCATAAAACAGGTGGAGATGTACCATATGCAGCCGCTTCTGGTGGTGACGACTGGTGGTTATCAGCAAGTGAACCTCACTGTGCGGATTGTCACTTAGCACCGTTTGTTGAGCAAGAGACTGGTGGTAAATACTTCCCAATCGATCAGCCCAACAAATATTCACTATACAGATACTCTAAAGCACATGGTAATCTTGCTTGTCAAACTTGTCACGAGTCGACTCACGGTCTTTACTCTACAAGATATGATGGTGATGAAAGATCTGTAGATGTTACAACACACCAACAAGCACTTCAATACAGCCCTGATGGTAAATATGCCGGACCGGTTACATGTTCTGCATGTCACGCTGTAAACAAAAATGGTGTAGCTGTTCAATTAGAAGGAACTGAGTATGCAAATGATTACTGGGCTTCAGTAACATTGGCACACTTCATGAGAGAAGGAGACCAAAAACTTTCTGTCAAACAATTGGTTGAAAAATATCCTTATAAAAAATCTTCACAAATTGTGAAAGATGGTTGGAAGTAATTCCAACTCTCTTTGAACATACTATCTTCGGATAGTTTGTTCTCCTTTCCCTGCTTTGGCAGGGATCTTCTTTATAATCACATCTTCATCTCATTCATTTCACTTTCCAAACACTAAAAAGCATTTTGAAAATATTTCTTAGATTATGCTCAAATAAGGTATATGATGGGTTGAAAGTTATGCGCCCTCTTAGAAAGAGAGGCAAAGAAGAAAATACAAATTACTTTTTACGAAGGAAAACACCACTCTCTACATGTGGGGTATGAGGAAACTGGTCATATATAGCTGCCTCTATGACATCATGTGTTTGGATCAATGTTTCCAGATCTCTTGCAAGTGTTTCAGGATTACATGAGATATATATAATGTTTTCTATATTTGAAATAAGTTCTATCGTTCCCTCATCCAATCCGGCTCTTGGTGGATCTACCAATACAGTACTAAAATTGTAACTCTTCAAGTCTATCTCTTTAAGTCTGGAAAATTCTCTCTTTCCATTCAATGCTTCTGTCATCTCTTCAGATGCCAGTCGTGCAAAAGTAATATTCTCTATATCATTAAGTGCACAATTCTCAAGTGCCGCATGGATGGAACCTTTACTTATCTCTGTAGCCAAAACTTTGTCAAAATAATGAGAGAGAGGCAGAGTAAAGTTCCCTAATCCACAATAACTCTCTAAAAAATCTCCATACCCTACTGTTTTGGCTTGTTTGATTGCCCATTCTATCATCTTGACATTGACTATAGGATTTGGTTGAGTAAAACCGCTTTCATACTGGACATACGTAAATATCTTAGCATCTATATCTAACTTTTCAGTGACAAATTCTTCTGAAAGAATTACTTTTTGTTTACGGCTTCGTCCCATAACCTTACAGTTCAGTTGTGCTTCAAGCTGCTTGGCTTCAGCACTCCAAACATCATCTAATTTTCTATGATATAACATAGTAATGAGACATTCATCTGTAGTAGTCGCCAAAAACTCTACAGCAAAAAGACGTTGTTTTAAAACTTCTGTAGATGCATTGATCTTTTCGAGTAACTTCCACATACGTTTTTCTATAGGCTCTATGACTTTAGGACACTCTTCTATATTAATGGAACCTTTTTTCTCGATGTTACCCATTGCATAATCACATTTATCACCCTCGTGCCAAATACGGAACTCCGCTCTGGCTCTATAATGGTCAGGAGGAGAGTCGAATACTTCTAAAGAGCCCTGGTAAAAGGGAACCAAGAGTCCGGAAACTCTCTCTTTTTTTTGCTTTAACTGCTCCTTATATCCTATCTCATATAGCCCACAAGATCCACACTTCTCAAAATGTTTGCATGTCACATTAGCACCTTTCTTACACATTAAGTATTTCTCGTATTTTATCTTAAAAAACAATGGACCATGGTTGCCATTGTACTACACAATATTATTTTAAAACAAAGAAGTTATAGTGAACATAGAACGACATCTTTAAATAATTTTACTATTTTTATAGGTATCGCTTTTTTCTGCCTTTAGTATTTACTCCACTTTTTGATCTGAATGAAAGTGCATTTAGTGTAGCCAGATCAGAGCGCTGATGGGGGAGTGACATTTTCTTTGTTGCTTTTTCTAATCCCTCCCTTTTCTTCATTCATCGGAATATTTTTTAAAGGACGAACTCCATTAAAGCAAAGTGTTTAATTTGCATTGGATATAATCATAATAATATATGTGTAATTTTACCCAAAAGGTCCAAAATGTCCAAAATGTCTATAAATGTTATCATACTCGCAGCAGGTCAAGGTACAAGAATGAAGTCCACGACTCCAAAGGTACTTCATGAAATTTCCGGAAAGTCGATGCTCTTTCATACTATAGATGCTGCACAGAAAGTCTCTGATGATATTACTGTGGTACTCTATCATCAGGCAGCACGCATCCAAAAAAAGATAGAAGCACATTATAATGGCATACATTTTCATATGCAAGATGCAGTACAGTTTCCTGGTACTGGTGGGGCGATGAAGGGTGTACATGTCACACATAGTAAAGCACTCATACTCAACGGTGACATGCCGCTTATTACCATGTCTGCACTTGAGTCACTGATGCAAGGAGATGCTGACATCAACATGTCTGTGATCAAACTGAACAACCCTGCTGGTTATGGCCGTGTAGTCATTAGTCAAGGTAACGTAGTTGAGATCGTAGAAGAGAAAGACTGCATTCCCGCACAAAAAGAGATACAAACTGTCAATGCAGGTGTCTACTGCGTTAAAAAAGAATTACTGGAGAGTTACATCCCTGCTCTGAGTAATGAAAATGCACAAAAAGAGTACTACCTCACAGATATCATCAAAATGGCGGTAGATGAAGGAAAAATTGTACATCCTGTCATTGTAGAAGAAGAGGAATTTAAAGGGGTAAACTCTAAGCTTGATCTTGCACATGCAGAAGAAATACTTCAAAGACGCATCAAAACAGCGTGGATGCAAGCAGGTATCTCTATGCGCTTGCCAGAAACCATTTACATCGATTCTCGAGCCACCTTTGAAGGTGAGTGTATACTTGAGAATGGTGTAAGCATCCAAGGTGCTTCGCATATCATCACTTCACACATTAAAACGCACTCTATCATAGAAGACGCTTACATTGAAAATTCTGATGTGGGGCCGATGGGTAGAATAAGACCAAATTCAAAACTCATCAACACGCATATTGGTAACTTTGTTGAAGTGAAGAAGTCCACACTTACAGGCGTAAAAGCCGGTCATCTAGCCTATATAGGTGATGCCAGTATTGATGAAGGGTCTAACATCGGAGCAGGTGTTATCACTTGTAATTACGATGGCAAAAATAAATACCTGACTAAGATCGGCAAAAATGTATTTATAGGGTCAGATACACAACTTATTGCCCCTATTACTATAGAAAATGATGTTATCATTGCTGCAGGAAGCACCATAAACAAAAATGTAGGACAAGGTGAACTTGCCATCTCAAGGGCCCCTATGAAAAGCGTCAAAAACTTCTTTTATAAATTCTTTGGAGATAAATAATATGCAAATTGATTTAACTGGTAAATCTGTACTCTTAGGTGTTACAGGAAGTATTTCAGCCTATAAAGCTTGTGACCTCGCTCGTCTATTTGTTAAGGCAGGTGCGCAAGTACATGTCGTGATGACAACATCAGCTGAACGTTTTGTCTCAGCGCTTACATTTGAAGCACTCACACGAAACCCCGTACTGATAGAAAGTTCTGAAAGTTGGAGTTCTGATCTTAACCATATAAATATCGGTAAAAAATGTGATGTATTTGTCGTCGCCCCAGCTACAGCAAACACACTGAACAAACTCAGCAAAGGTATCGCAGATAATATCTTGACCCAAACAGCGCTTGCGTTTGCCGGAGAAATGATCGTAGCTCCTGCTGCAAATACACAAATGCTTAAAAACCATTACACAACAGGGAGCTTGAAAATGCTTGGGGTAAATGATTATATTATCATCGAACCACAAGAGAAATTGCTTGCCTGTGGAGATGTCGGGTCTGGTGCATTGGCAGAACCCACTGAAATATTTTTTGTAACAGCCAAAGCACTTTTAAAGGAAGACTTTTGGGAAGACAGACGCATTGTTGTCACTGGAGGAGGCACACGTGAAAAGATAGATGAAGTTCGTTACCTCTCTAACTTTTCTTCAGGGAAAATGGCAAAATCACTCTGTCTTTCTCTGTATCTAAAAGGGGCTGATGTCTGTTATATCACCAGTATGGGAGATGAAGGTTTACCTCAAAGTATCTACACTATAGATGTGGAAGATACTCAGGAGCTTCTAGACTATACTATAGATGCTATACGTGTGGCAAAAAAAGGGAAGATGAGTAAACCTTCTATGAACAGCACGGACAGACACATCATACAAAAAGAGCCTTATCTCTTTATGGTAGCAGCCGTCTCTGACTTTACCCCAAAATTCCCACAAGAAGGCAAGCTGAAAAAGTCTATGCTTGGTGAATCTTGGATGATAGAATTGAAACAAACACCTGATATTCTCTCCAGCTTAGATAAAATGGACATCAAAACCGTCGCCTTCAAAGCAGAGATGGACAGTGAAAATGGCTTAGCAAATGCACAAGCACTTCTTGCGGAAAAACATGTAGATGCAGTCTGCTATAATCTGTTGAAGGAGAGTACAAGTTTTGGTACGAGTGAGAATGAAATTACATTTATCACAAAAGAAAAAACCATACCTTTAGGTAAAACAGACAAACTCACCCTTTCATCTAAAATTCTTAATGAAGCGAAAATACTAAGCAATGTCTAAAAACATTTTAAAACATCTTGCTATCATCATGGATGGAAATGGAAGATGGGCAGCTCAACGTGGTCTCTCACGTACAAAAGGACATGAAGAAGGTGCTGAAATTATCCGGAATATTACAACCTTTTGTGCATCTCATGAAACCATAAAAAGTGTAACTTTTTATGCCTTTAGTACAGAGAACTGGAAACGTCCTAAGCATGAAGTCGAATTTCTCATGAAATTGCTCGACCGATATCTCCAAAAAGAACTAGAAACCTATCAAACGCACAATATACGTTTTCAAGCCATTGGTGATACTAAAGCATTTTCAAAATCTTTACAAAACCGCATTAACAACACACAAAAACTCACACAAAACAATACCAGTCTGACACAGATACTCGCCTTAAATTACGGAGGACGAGCGGAAATAACATCTACAGTCAACACACTTATAGCACAAGGGAAGACAACGATTACGGAAGAAGATATTTCAGAAGGACTTCAAACACCTTACTCTGCGATTGACTTGCTCGTTCGCACCAGTGGAGAAATGCGTATCTCCAACTTTCTTTTATGGCAACTCTCTTATAGTGAATTCTACTTTAGTCCTACACTTTGGCCTGATTTTACATCTGAGGAATTAAATAGTATTATAAAAAAATTTGAACAACGTACCAGACGCTTCGGAGGGATATAATGCAAGAAAACAGATTAATAGAGATTGCAATTATGGTATTTATCTTTGGAGCGATGATTGGTTCTTTTTTAAATGTAGTCATCTACCGCATACCTAAAGGGGAAAGTATCGTTTTCCCTTCATCTAAATGCCAAAGCTGTCAAAATTCCTTGAAATGGTGGCATAATATTCCTATCTTTTCCTGGTTGTTTTTAAGAGGAAAATGTTATTTTTGTAAAGAGAAAATATCTGCACAATACCCTGTAGTTGAATTTTTAACAGGTATCATCTTTGTCGCACTCTACTTCAAATTAGGGTTAGTCTGGTATCTCCCCTTCATTGCTGCCTCTTTTGCTGCATTATTTGCTCTTGTGATAATAGACTTTAAATATATGGCAGTACCTGACAATGTAAACTTTGCAGCACTTGTTTTCGCTCTTGTTCAACCTGAATTTTTTATGGCACTTCTCTATGCAGCCATTGCAGCGGGTGGGCTTTACCTTATAGGCTTACTCTCTTCGCTTATTGCAAGAAAACAAGCTATGGGTGGAGCAGATGTCATCGTAGCAGGAACCATGGGTGCCCTTCTTGGATTTCCAAACTTTTTTGTCGCACTTTTTCTCTCTGCACTGTTAGCTATGATCCCTGCACTCATTTGGAGAGACAAAGGCGTACCTTTCGTCCCCTTCTTAGCTTTAGCTACATTCATCGTGTATCTCTATGATGCACAAGCCACGCAACTCTTGGAAACAATTATTTATGGTTAGTGTAAGAGGTTATATTTCATCAAACTTCACAAAGTCATTTTTGACGATATTTATACCTTTTTTCATGATTATCTCGCTGGTATATCTTGTAAAAATAGCTGCATTGACTGCTAAGATACAAATCACCTTTGGAGAACTATTCACTCTTTATAGCTACTCAGTACCAGATATTGTTTTCTATACTTTGCCTCTATCGTTTATTGCTGCATTAGCGAATGTACTTGTAAAACTTTCCCAAGCCAATGAACTTATCGCACTCTATGCACTTGGTCTTAAAGCAAAAAAAGTACTACGTGGTCTACTTATACTTAGTCTGCTTTTTTCACTTTTGTTAGCTACTATTGCCTTTTTAGCTATGCCTCTTAGTAAACAATTCTATAAATCATTTAAAGAAGAGAAAAAATCCGATGCTAAACTCAACATCGTTGCCGGAACACTGGGTCAAATGTTTGGAAACTTTTACATTTATGTAAAAGAGAACAAAAATGGTATATTGAACGATATTGTCATATATAATCGTACTGACAAAACAAAGGAACAATTCTTTTCATCTAAAAAAGGACAAGTTAATTATAAAGAAAATGTCACTTCTTTACTACTCAACGAAGGTTACGGATATACTTATTCAGACACAAAACTGCAACAAGCAAAATATAAAACCCTTGAAATCTATGACAGTTCACAGAAGAAAGGATTTAAATTTGAAGACATCATATCATACTGGAGTAAAGCGACAAGTAACATTAAATTAATGCACAGAATCCTATTTTTCGCTTTTGTCAGTCTTATACCTTTTCTTTCAGTTTATCTTGTAGCTTCTTTTACGATGATTAATCCACGTTATCAGCCAAACCGTTCATTTATCGTCATTTTCACGACTACCCTGCTTCTCTATATGATTGCATCATCTTTAGAGAAATGGGGAACACCTCTTACATTAGTTATATCTGCTATCTTCATTGCGATTCTCGGTCAATGGCTCTTTAAAAAACGTGTATCAAAATACTTCTAATGGTCTATAGATGCGAGTAAAAGCAGTCATATCTTATGATGGCAGTCATTATCATGGTTTTCAAAAACAAACCTCCACAAATATGACTATTACTACTGCTATAGAAAATGCACTTGTCTCTTTACAAATACATTCACCCATCGTTGGGAGTGGAAGAACAGATGCTGGGGTACATGCCACAGGTCAAGTCATACATTTTGATCTACCAGATTTTTGGGATGACCTAGAAAAACTCAAACTCAATTTAAATCGAAAATTAACAGATATTCTTTTTAAACATATTTCTCCCGTAGCAGATCATTTTCATGCACGATTTTCTGCCAAAAAAAGACTTTATCGTTATGTCTTTAAAATAAAAAAACCTTCTGTATTTGAACAAAAATACATTGCGTATTATCAGGAGTTTAACCCTATTTTACTTGTTCAGGCACTCAAATATTTTGAGGGAACACATGATTTCAACTTCTTCCACAAAACAGGTACTGTTACACATACGACCATTCGAGAAATCTATCATACCAACTACGTAGAACGTAATGGCTATCATTTTATATATTTTCAGGCTAATGGATTTCTGCGTTCTCAAGTACGTATGATGGTGGATACTGTAATGCTTTGTGCAAAAAATGAAATGACCACAACACAACTCCAAGAACAGCTAGACTGTCAAAAGAAGCACACCACCAAGCTAGCTCCTCCCGAAGGACTTTATTTGGCAAAAATTATCTATTGATAGTTAACTAATCTACTTCTATCCTGCTTATCATAAGAAATATTAAAATAATTATTTTTTTCATTTTCTATCTACTTTTTTTAGTTAGAATGTTATTATATAATTGCAAGGAAATACACTTTGAAAACACTCTTTCTTTTTACTGCCTTATCATTATTCTCTTACTCCAATAGTGAGATGGAAACACTCTATCTGAAAAATGCATGCAATAGCTGTCATGGTATGTATGGAGAAGGCATGGGTACAGCTCCCAGACTTCAAGGGGTACAGGAACATAGGTTACTTAGAAGACTTAAAGAGTTACAACAAGGAAAAATCCGTTCTCCTTCTGGTGCTGTGATGATTTCATTTGCTAAAACACTAGATGAAAACCAGACTAAAGAGATGGCCAAGTATTTATCAAATTTAAAAACTAAAGTAGATGATGATCGTTATATACAAGCGTATGACCGTGCCGGAGATGGCGGGTCATAAGAGGAAGTCACTGCTTAATGTGTGGCGATTTCTGGTTGTACCATTTCTTCTGGCATACCTTCTACCTGTAATGCTTCTACTTTTTCTTTCATTTCAGTTTTTGCACTATCAGGATGTGACCCATCTATAGTTTTTGCAGATGTATTTTCTTCTGCACTTCTTGTTTCCAATGTAGCTTCAGGAGCAGTTTCCTCTGCTGGTACTTCGGTTACTGTAGGAGGAGTTAATGCTTCGATATTCTGCAACTCTGAATTAAGGTCTTCAATCTCTTCTTTCAAGTCAAATAGTTCATCATCCAATACTTTCACCTGTTCAACATTCAGACCATGTACATAAACAAGTTCTCCACCCTCTTCCCCTTGCTCAAAAATACCTGCAACAAATGCGATAAGAATTAAAATATACAGTCCTCTTATCAGACCTTTTCCTGTAATCATAAGAAGTAATTTGAAAAATAAGACAACAACTGATGCAAACATCAAATATGTTCCCAAAAGTTTATGCTCACCCAGTGCTGTTTTAGCTGCTTCATTCAATGCAGGATATGCTTCTTTCCCGTCAGTAAGTCCTGTAAAGTATGCCGCAACGGTTCCAACAACAGTAAGAACAATTAAAAAGAACGAGATACCACTTATTGTTTTTTTCTTCATCATTAGATTCATAAGCTCTAGCAAGAGGATCACTACAGGTAAAGCGATAAGAAAATGATCTACTGCCGGGTGCAATAAAACGGGGATATCAAACGGAAGTTCGATTTTGGGTAATGTGATAGCTGGTAATTCCATACTATTTTCCTTTTTTATAATATATTTCTTTTTGATTTCTCTTTAAAAAAAAGTAAACTTCTCTTCACTGCAGGACATTCCCTTAGAGTACCACGTACTAAAACGTCGGCTCATACCTCAGATTATTTAGTATATTATTATAACACAAATGAGTTAAAATGGTTTAACAACCACCATAATGACGATAAATATCATAAGCAGTGTCGGTACTTCATTATAAATTCTTAAATATTTGCTACTTTTATAGTGTGGATTATCTATAAGTGTTTTACGAATACTCTCTAAAGAGAAGTGATACGCAATAAGAAAAGCAATAAAAAATAACTTTACATGCATCCATCCTCCACTTGAGAAAATACCTGAATTCAAATAAAGCATCACTGCTCCACTGAGAATCGTCGCCCACATGGCTGGTGCACCTATATACTTAAAAAGTTTATACTCTTGAATCTCTACAATATCTGTAAATGCTTTCGTGTCCGCATTTTCACGATGGTAGATAAACAATCTAGGCAAGTAAAATAACATCGCCATCCAAGATACAAAACTCATCACATGAAATGCCAATATCCAACTATAATATGCCATTATTTCTCCATTATTTCAAAATCTTTTTTACTGTAAATCACTAACTGTAACTTTTTATAATAGCCAAGATGTGCACAGTGTATCTTTAGCCGGCTCCCATTTGGAGGCGTAAGTTTTTTCTTTTTAAAATAGATGGGAATTTTCTTACCCTTTATGTATAAAAATCGATTTTTATAGAGTCCTGCAATCTCTTTTATCACTTCATTTTGCATAGTATCTTTATGCATTAAAACATTCGTATCAAGAGTGTATTTTTCGAGCTTTACTGGCCCTTTATCTTTCAACTTATAAGCATGTGTTATTTCTTTTAATCCATTATACGTTTTTATGCTTTCCACAAGTAAATCATATTGATGTCCCTCTTCTAGTTGACCTGCACAACCATAAAGATAAATTCCTCGCCCACTTGCATTCTGTTTCACTACGGCATTGCGTCCTCTTTTAAGTACTACCACAACATTACCAAGTTGTATCTTCCCCTCAAGAGACTCTATACTATACAAATACTTAATACTCTTTTTTTCTATCTTTTTCGAACCCTGTTTTTTACTCTCAGCAACATAAGACTTTGTATCAAAATATGCATACACAGGTAGATGATCAGAATACCCTTTTGCCCTATGTTTTCCATTTTTATATTGCCATTTGTTGATGTATCCTTTTTTTGTAAAAAGACAAGAGGCTTTAAATACTTTAAAAGAGTTATTGACATAATCTACACCTTTACCGTCAAACATTTGTTTAGGAAGTACTATCTGATCCAAGCTGGACTTTTTACCATAAAATGTATGACTCCAACGTGCATCTATAGGTAATTCTTTCCATAATGTATAATGTACACCTTTAGCCACTGTAAGCATCTCATCTTCTTCTACGAGATAATTACCTACTTTTGTTTTAAGCACATCATTAAAGGCAGTTTGTCCATTGGTATTATTATTCTTATCTTCCAACGTAAGGTAGGCATTATAATCACTGTTAAAATCACCTAAAATGATATACTCTTTTTTCTCCGGCATCTTTGCTATACGAGACTGCAAAGCTTTTGCATACTTTATTCGTTTACTCTCGTACCCTTTATATGCTTTGGATTTCCAATGATTCACAAAAAGTATTAGAGGGTTTCCTTTTATAGTTACTTCAGCCTCCAATATATTTCTTACCCGTGCTTTAAAACTCACCTGTATGTCATGTTTTTGGGTAATAGGGTAACGAGACAAAAGTGCCACTTGAATGGGTGAATCTTTTTTATGGGTTATGGCAGAGTATCTATACGGACATCCTACATTGTCCAGTCGTGCAATAAGTTGTTGAAAAATATGATTGTTTTCCACTTCCTGGAGCCCCAAGATATTTGCATCTAAATCACAGATGACTTCAGCTGTGTGATTTAGTTTTACATCCACCATACGTTTATTCCAATTGTGTTTACCAGGGACATACTCTTTGTATTCACTGCCTTGATAAACAGCATCAAAAAGATTTTCTACATTGTAGGTGGCAACTTTAAATGGAGTTGAAAATAATAGCATTGGTAATAAAAAGAGTAAAAGATATCGCAAAAAGTCTCCTAGATTTTAATGCTATTGTAGCGAAGTACAGGAATAAAAAGAAAAAGTATGACAAACTGTCATACTTTTTCAAAATGGTTTATCTAAACATCTTTCCAAGCATATCCATCGCACCAGTAGGTCCACCTGCCCGTGCAAGCATTTCATCCATAATCGTACCTTCTCCTCTTGTTGCTTGATCTACTACTTGAGGTAATACCTCGGCTAAAGCACCGGCGGCACTCTCTTCAGAAATTCCAAGTTCTGAAGCAAAAGCCGCAACTTTATCAGAACCTAACAGCGTAGTCACCTGCTCTATGGAAATAGATTTATTTTCATCATTTCCTAACCATGAACCTACGATCTCACCCAAACCATTTTGTGACAATCCGCCTACAAATGTCACTAGATTCAGTCCACCCTGACCATTTCCCACTAAATTATTGAGTGCATTAGCGATATCATCTACATCAAGTCCTGATGTCGCATCATCTCCATTGCTTTGTATCATGGAAGCAGCTGCTTTAAATAAATCCGTTAATTCCATATCTTTTCCTTTAATCTCTCTATAGTTAGTTTATCACAATAAGACAATTGAGTCATCCAATAATTGTATCTGTTTGCTCTCGATAAGTTCCGTCAGAGTACGTTTAAAATTTTTCTTACTCATACCAAACTTCTTTTTTATCTCATCTGCATCACTTTTATAGGTAAAAGGTAATGTGCCGTCCGCTTCTTTCAGTATTTGTAAAATGGTACCTTCACCCTCACCTATCTTCGCTTGTTTCCCTATAGGCTGTAAAGAAAGGTCAAGTTTAAAGTCTTTTCTTACATTTTTTATATACACTTTTTTACGATCGCCTATACGTATGTCTTCAAAAATCTCATTGGTGAAAAGCATACCTTCATACTGATTATCGGCTACTACTTTAAAGCCTAGTGGGGTTTTAGCCAAAACAATAGCGTCCAATACTTTATTTTGATGTAGACCACTCATATCTCTGTTTAAATATTTACCTATTTTTTGCGTAGCATAAAGACGACCTGTTTGTTCATCTAAGCAAACACGTAAAAGATACTTTTTCCCTATAGTAAAATGTTCTTTTTGTTGGGAAAGAGGGACAAACAAGTCTTTAGGGAGTCCCCAATTTACAAAAGCCCCATAAGACTTGTAATCTACAACCGTAAAGTACCCATACTCTCCAAGTTTTGCGTAAGGCATTTTTGTAGTAGCTACAGGACGATCTTCACTATCGGTATAGATAAATACATCAATAAGTGCGCCCATAGGCATCTCATCTTCCATCACATAGACGTTAGGCAGAAGTACTTCCTTTCCGTCTTTTGCTTCAAGAAAATAGCCATAGTCAGTGTCACGCATGACTTCCAAAGTATTTATCTCGCCGATATTAATAGTTAAGTTTTTTGATTTTTCGATTGCGTTCATGTGTTATTCCGTTTCATCTTAAATTCTGTGATGCACTCACATTTAGTATGACATTATAGCTAAAAAAGATTTGAATATAATACGACCTGACCAAAGGGAAAAAGATCCTTCAGCAGGTGTAAAGAAAGTGATATAAATTTCACATCTTAAAATAAGCGTCTACTCACTGCACTGTTTTAGTGCAGTATGTTGACTAGTATTTATAATCAAACATCACCCAGTATTTTGTAGTATCTACGTATGGTGTTGCAGTATCACCTTGTGAATAAATCGCACCTTTGAGCATCATATTTACATTTTTCATCACATTTTTCGTATACACAACGTCAAACTCCGAACCAAAATCTATACCTCCTCCATCACTGTCAAACTTATGATATACACCCATTACTTTTCCCAATGTCGCGTCTGCATATCCTAAATTAACTGAAAAGTCTTTAAGACCATCCTCGGGTGTTGCCAAAAATTTATCTGCCCAGCCGTTCATCGCATGACCTGTTGCCAATGGTGTGTTAAATGATTTGGTACCATTTCCTTTTTCCCCAAGTACTTCATAATACACACCTGCCATGTAACCATGATGACTAGCACCTAATTCAACACGGTAATAGTCAGCATCTTGATCAGGCTTAAGATCATTGAATGGGGCACTACTCTCTTTAAGTGATGCATCGTTTTGTTTCGCATACTCTGCCAGATAGTTCAGCTTGACACCATTTCCCAGTGTTGTCTCACCTGTTGCTCTGATACCAATATGATCAGCGAACCCTGCAAGCATATAATCATAAGCAGTGATCGTCAATTCCGGTGCAACTTTATATGCAGCATGCAAGAAGACCGTATTGGTATCAAAATCCGTTACTTTCAGAGTATCTACACTTATCTCTCTATCAAAAATTCTATTGACCTGCCAAACATAAGCTGCCATAAGATCAAGATTTTCTATTCCCTGATAAGCTACCGATACAAGATCATAAGTTTGCGGCATTTGTCTCCAGCCTACTGTTCCTATGAATCTCTGATTGTCTAAATTAACACCTTTTCGTCCTACTACCCCAACAAAACCATTTTTACTATAAGAAACATTTGCCTGAGTCACTCTGGTTTGTTCACCATCTGCAACAATAGAGTATCCTGCACTTTCAGGGGCATAATTATCTGCACCAAAATTTCGTACATCCATCATTTCCAATTCTACTGCCAAACCATCAATACCCAATGCATCAAATTTCGCTCCAATGGCAGTTCTTACAGTAAAGGCATTTGCATTATCTTTGGTATTGTCTTCATCTACAAATTCATATCTTGGTCTAATTTCAAGAGAATATTTTCCGTTGCTTAATATATCTGATACACTTTTTACCTCAACTGGAGCTACCGGTGCAGCCTCAATTGTTCCCCCTGCTTGAACTATAACTGTAGTTCCTATCATCATACTCATTGCTACTATTGCAGCATAACTCATTTTTGTAATTTTCATATTTGTCCCTTCCTTATTTTACGGTAATTATATCATTTACATGACTATTTTTAATCATACTAGTGATTAATTTTAAGTCAATCCTCTTTGAACTTCCAATAATTATAACTACTTTTGAAATGCATAATCTTGTTTTAAATCAAGATTTTCTTATTTTCAAAACTTTAAATAGACTTGAGTATTTTGCTATACTTATCATACTTGCGCTTTGGCTACTTGCTATTAAATCAATCTTTCAAAGTTTGAAGTATTACGGTGCTATTATCACGGTCATTATTATCACTGCATTTATATGGGGTTTACTGCAGTACAAGCTTATCAATGTAGGTGAGTTTGAACAAACTGCTTGAGCTGCCGCTATGGGGGGTAGGTCTTCTCATTTTATTTGGGCTTAGTGCATCGATCATTTGGAAAAAACTTACCGGTGTTTATACCACTGACATTAATGATGAAGACTAAACTAATACTAATTTTTCAACAAAGTAACCAGTTTTTTTGAATTTAAAAAGGAGAAAGTGGCTGTAATATTACGATACTTTCCAAATGTTTTGCAAAATCTTCAGGGGGAATAAATCCAGTTAAACTTTTCTCTGGTAAGTAGTTGTTTTCTTTGTCAAAGAAGATGATATTTGGTGTCCCAAAAAGTTCGAACTTTTTGAGTAGTGCTTTGTCCTCATCCGTATTGTCTGTCAGGTCTATCTGAATGAAAGTAAACTCTTTAAGCTGTTCTTGTACTCTAGCGTCTGGGAAAGTGATCTCTTCAAGTTCCGTACATGCAGTACAGGACTTTTTACCAAAGTCAACAACCACTGGTTTGTCTGACTCACTTACCTCTTTCATCAAACGTTCTACACTATAGCCTCTATGTCCTTTATCTGAACTCATAGTCACGGTATTTGCTACAGTACCATTAATCTGTGTAAATATTTCAAATGGTCTTATGACTGAACTTGAACCACTGATCCCACCGATGAAGAGTGATGCGCCATAGAGTAAAAATACCATAGCCAAGAGCTGGAAAAGTTTCTTCGCACCTTGTGTTGCGTTACTAGGATTAAATACCCCCATATAAAGTGCTGAACCTATCAACAAGAAGGCCCATAGTATCATCGTAAGGCTATCTGGAAGTATGCGTGAAAGCATAAAGATACCAAGACCCAACATCATCACACCAAAAGTTTGAGAAATAGCTGTCATCCAACCACCAGGTTTTGGCATAAATTTTCCAGCACCCAGTCCTACAAGAAGCAGTGGCATACCCATACCTATACTCATTATAAACAATGCTGTACCACCTAAGAGTGCATCACCCGTATGAGAGATGAACAGTACTGCTCCCCCAAGAGGTGGTGCTACGCACGGCCCAACGATAAGTGCAGAAAGTAATCCCATAATAGCAGTACCCGCTATGCCGCCTTTACTTTGTGCATTATCACTTGCTTTACTAAGTTTAGACTGCCATGAAGAAGGAAGCCCTATTTCATAGTATCCAAAGAGAGAGAATGCCAAAGCCACAAACATAGCTGCAAAGAGGGTCAAGACCCAAGGGTTTTGCATCGCTGTCTGTATATCTGCACCTAGCAGTCCAGCTATAACCCCTACCGCGGTATAGGTCAGAGCCATAGAAACAACATACACCAAAGAAGTGAAAAATGCTTGAGCAACACTTGGTTTTTCATCTCCCCCCTGCTGTGAAACAATGATAGAAGACAAGATAGGGATCATAGGGAAAATACATGGGGTCAATGCCAACAATAAACCAAAGATAAAGAAAAGAAGCAAAATAAATATTGAACTTTCATTGACCAATATATCCGCTATTTTCCCAGTGTTACCTTCTTTTAGAAGTTTTGAGATCTTGTCAAATACACTCAGTTCTACACCCTCAAAATGAAAGGTTTTTTTGATGGGCTGATAACAGATACCTGCATCTGAACACCCTTGAAATTCTATCTCTAGAGTGTAGTCACCTTTAACTTTAGACTCTATCTCTTGAGTAGGGATCGTGACAATCAATTCTTTCGTATACACCATGTCACCATCAAAATCATGTGCTTTAGGTTTTGTAACAGCAAGTTCTACAACCGAGGGAGAAATGACTCTATAATGTAAAGTATTGTCATAAATATGAATTTTATCTGCCATAATGATCTTGGTTTCTATAGCATCATCTTTAAGCATAGAAGAGACTTTGAATGCTTCATCTGGCGATAAAAACTTTTGTTTTTTTAATGCACTGTCAAAACCTGCAGATGCAAATGTACTTAAGATGAAACTCAATAAGAGTAACTTTTTGACTAAATAATTCATTTTTTCTCTTTTATATTAAACTTTTGTAGTATTCTATTATAATATTCGTGTATAAGCTGTGTAATAGTAACCAAAGTTAAATAATAGAAACTAAACAAATACTACTTGAAAGGTAAAAAATGGCAAATCATCTCAAAAATGAACACTCACCTTACTTACAGCAGCATGCTGACAATCCTGTGGACTGGTATCCTTGGGGAGAAGAGGCATTTGAAAAAGCACGCAAAGAGAACAAAGCTATCTTTCTTTCTATAGGGTACAGTTCCTGTCACTGGTGCCATGTCATGGAACATGAGTCTTTTGAAGATGAAGCTACCGCAAAAATTCTAAATGAACATTTTATTGCAATCAAAGTAGACAGAGAAGAACGTCCTGACATTGACAAACACTTTCAGGAAGTCTATCAGCTGGTGAATAGCCGTCCGGGAGGTTGGCCTACTTCCATCTTTTTAACACAAGAGCAAAAACCTTTTTATTCAGCAACCTACATACCCGATGAGCCGCGTTATGGAATGATGAGTTTTTCAAGCCTGCTGGAAGTTATATCTGACAAATATGCAAAAGAAAAGGACCTTCTTACAGAGAAAGCAGATGAGATACTCCATTTTCTTAATCCCAAAGAAGACAAGATACAAGCCACGAAACTAGACCTAAGCATCATAGAGAGAGTCTCAGAACAGGCCAAACAACTTTTTGACAATAACAATGGAGGGTTTAACAAAGCTCCCAAGTTTCCTCAATCCTCTACACTTGACTTACTTTTAGATGTATACCGTATCACAGGGGAGAAAGAAACACTTAATATGGCTCTACTCTCGCTCTCTTCCATGGCAAAAGGTGGATTGAGAGATCTGGTAGAAGGTGGATTTTGTCGTTATTCTACCGACAATGAATGGCTCGTACCCCACTTTGAAAAGATGACTTACGATAACGCTCTGCTTTCAGAGGTTTACCTCAAAGCATATCATGCGAGTGGAAATGACTTTTACAAGTCGGTTGCTTTTGAAACTATTGATTTTATGATGAACAATATGAGTGAAGATGCTCTTTTCTACTCTGCATCTGACGCAGATACAGAAGGGGAAGAGGGGAAATACTTTGTCTACAGTTACGACAAAGCTTTAAAGTCTTTTGAAAAAGCAGGCATTCCAAGCAAAGAACATGCTGCGCTTGCAGAAGTACTACACATTACACCTGAAGGGAACTTTGAAGGGAAGAACATCGTTCGGGTAGATGATCCTGCCAATATCAACATCCCTTACTATGATGAAGCCATCAAGACACTCAAAAAACGCAGGGAAAAACGTACTTACCCTTTTATAGACAAAAAAGTACTTGTCTCATGGAACGCCATGATGATCAAAAGTCTTTTCATAGCCAGTCGCGTTGACAACGCTTACCGCCAGCCCGCTATTAAGTCACTAGATGCATTACTGGAGAGTATGTACATCAACTCTGAACTCTTTCACTCTACACTCATAGGTAAAAAACCAAAAATTAAAGCGTTTTTGGAAGATTATGCCTATCTCGCAGATGTACTTATCGAAGCGTATGAAAGTACACTGGATGAAACCTATCTTATCACTGCAACAAAACTTACGAACGCTGCCATAGAAAAGTACTTTGTTCAGGGCAAATGGAAGTTCTCACGTGGAGAGTTTGAAACCAATGCAGACATTTATGACAGCTCTTATCCTTCTTCTGTGGCGACCATGCTCTCGGTACTTTACAGTATCTCCTCATTAGTAGATGTTGTCTATAAAAAGTTTGTCTTTAAAACACTGGAGATTTACTCCTATGATATTATGCGTCAGCCTATTTCTACTCCACGCATGAGTCGTATGGTGATACGTTATCTAAAAGATGACATCATCATCAAAGCTAAAGAAAATACACTAAAAACACATATAAAAGACTTAGACTCACTTCCCCACCCTTTTTCTCTTTTGAAAAATGACACTAACGACGGTTTTATGTTGTGTAACTCCAACAGCTGCTTTGGACATGAAAAAACTTTTTCTGGCGTTATAGATATATTAGAGAAAAGATAGTTATTCAACCTAAGTTATATACAAACGACTCTTTTTTATGGCATAATGAATTTATATAATTAAATAAAAGGATATATTATGGTATGTAACATAGGAAAAATAGACAGGATCATTAGAGCTATAGTCGGTGCTGCAGCAGTGGCGTGGGGAGTCATGAATGGTAACATTATTGCTGATGTAGTAGGTGGAGTTATTCTCTTTACTGCTATTATTGGATGGTGTCCGCCATATGCGCTACTTGGCATAAATACTGGGTGTAAAACTAAAAATGATTAAGATACTGATTCGTTTACCTAAAGACTGGAACAAATAGGTACAGTTTTACTCCGCAGAAGGGAAATAAAGCTTTTATAGACATAGAATAACCTTATAATAGATATAATTTATTCAATGAAAGAAAGCTTAAATATATTTTATGGGGACTTAAGAAACTCTTTTAAAGATCTTCTTCCAATTATCATAGTAGTAGCACTATTTCAAGGTGTCATCATCCGGACTGTACCTGATAATGTCACATCCATCATCATAGGACTTATTATCGTTGCTGTTGGTTTGGCACTTTTTATCCGTGGCCTTGAACTGGGTATCTTTCCCATAGGTGAGGGATTGGCTGTTGACTTTGCCAAAAAAGGTTCAGTCTTTTGGCTTTTACTTTTTGCTTTTACCATAGGCTTTTCAACCACCGTAGCAGAACCGGCACTCATTGCCATTGCAGATAAAGCCGCGCTTATTTCTCACGGTCTTATAGATGCTTTTTGGTTACGTATGACGGTTGCCCTCTCTGTAGGATTTGCTATCGCTCTAGGCACACTGCGTATCTTACTTGGTCACCCTATCGCTTACTATATTATATCTGGATACATCTTGGTCGTTATCGTCACTTTTTTTGCTCCTAAAGAGATTATCGGACTGGCATATGACAGTGGAGGTGTTACCACTTCTACGGTTACCGTGCCACTTGTTGCAGCACTGGGCATAGGTTTAGCTTCAAGTATTAAGGGGCGCAATCCTACCATAGACGGTTTTGGTCTCATTGCTTTTGCCTCACTCACACCTATGATATTTGTACAGATTTACGGTATTATCGTCTACAATTTAGGAGAAGCAAGCACTATAGCTCCCATAGTTTCAGAAGTTGCTGAAAGTACAAAGGCAGCAGCTACTACCTATACTTTTTCAGCCATGGATACCTTTATGGAACTATTAGGTGTCATCAAAGATGTTGCACCTATCCTCCTTGTAATATTTTTCTTTCAATATATCATCATTAAAAAATCTGTAGCTCACTTACATAAGATAATCACTGGTATCATCATGGTAATTCTCGGACTTTATGCCTTTATCATTGGACTTGAGATGGGACTTTTCCCCATAGGTGAAACCATAGCCTTCCAGCTAACTGATATGGGCAACAATTGGCTCATCTATCTGTTTGCATTTCTCATAGGTTTCTCTACTACTATGGCAGAACCTGCCCTCCTGGCAATAGCCATCAAGGCAGAAGAGATAAGCGAAGGGAATATTAAACAAAATATACTTAGAATAGTGGTAGCGTTTGGTGTTGCTATTGGTATTGGTCTCGGTTCATATCGTATCGTTGCAGGTGATCCTATACACTATTACATCATAGCAGGGTATATATTGGTCATCGTATTTACCTATTTTGCACCAAAATATATTGTACCTATTGCATACGACAGTGGTGGAGTAACCACTTCAACCGTCACTGTACCTTTGGTTGCGGCATTGGGACTGGGTTTGGCAGAAAACATAGAAGGGCGTAATCCGCTCATAGATGGGTTTGGTCTCATAGCCTTTGCATCACTCTTCCCTATGCTGACAGTGATGGGGTATGGTATCCATGCAGAATATTTTAAAAGTCGGAAAAATAAAATTGAAGGAAAAGCATTATGAAATTTACAGCACTCATCACCATCATTCAAGATAAAGATGAAGAAGCCGCTATAGAAGCTGCAAAAGAAGTAGGTGCAGGGTCAGTGACCATCTTGCATGGTAGAAATATCGGACTGGAAGAGAAAAAAATTTTCTTTGGTCTCACACTTGAAGAAAATGTCTCTGTGCTACTCTTTGTTTTACCAAGAAAACTCTCATTGCAAGTGATGCGTGTACTTCGTAAAAAATTTGACCTGGATAACCCGGAGAATAGTGGCTTGGCATTTACTCTTCCACTGAGTCACGTAGCAGGTCTTGATACGAAAGAGTTACACAAATTTGAACATGACATCGAATCGATGATATAAAGGAATAAAAATGTTAGTAGAAAAGGTAATGACAGCTAAAGAAAAATTGGTAATAATCTCACCTATGTCAACAGTCAGAGAAGCTATCAGTTTAATGAAAATACATAAAGTGCGTTCTGTTATTGTAGATAAAAATACAGATGATGGTGCCTATGGACTGGTAACCTTTAAAAATATCTTACAAAGTATTGTTGCAGAAGATGGTGATATAGACCTTCTTAATGTCTATGACATTGCATCAACTCCAGCCTTTTCCGTCTCTGCGAAGCTTGATGTAAAGTATGCTGCTGGAATGATGGTTCAAAATAGCATCAAACGTTTACTGGTCCTTGATAATAATGAACTCTACGGTATCCTGACCATGACAGATATTATCGGTATTCTTATGGATAGCGTAGAATAACTTTATTTTTTCACTGTAGGAAAGGTAAGTATGAATGTACTTCCTTCTCCTTTTTTAGACTCCAGTCCTAGTTTAATTTTGTACTGTTTACAAATAGAAAGTACAATGCTGAGTCCTATCCCAAAACCGCCACGTTCGTCATTTTCTCTATGATAACGATTAAAAATGTCATCCTGTACTTTTTTATCTATACCGATTCCTGTATCTTTTACTTTTAAAACATCATTCTTTAGTGTAATAAAAATATTATCACCCACATCTGAATACTTAATAGCATTAGAAAGTAAATTGTCTATGAGTCTACAAGAAGATGTTTTAGGCATCAAGACTTGAGTTGATTCAAGATCAAGTGTGATATGCAGGCGTTTAGAGTCTATAAGTTCTTTCACATACTCAACCCTCTCTTTTACCACAGCATCGAACCTTAACCATTCTGTAGGCTCCACTTTACCCTCAAGTCTATACGTCAGAGAACTGTACATAACAGAAAGTCTTTTGGCACTGGCTTCCAGACGTTTTAATTTTCTGGGTTCAACGCCTTTTAAAGACTGTATCGTCATTAAGATGGCTGAAATAGGCGTATTGAGTTCATGTGTTGTATCTGAAATAAAGTTATCTAAAGATTCTATTTGTTCTCTCACCGGTCTTAAAAATAGCCGTCCTAAAAAATACCCCACTATTCCCATAAGTATAAATGAGAGTACTAAATATCCTATAATCTTTATGCGCATCTGCTGTAAAGGTTGAGAGAGATTACTGTCTTTTAGCACTATATAATGCACCCCTAAATGATTATTCTTATCTTCTGTTACTGTATAGCAACTTTTATCTTTGATAAAAAAATCTTTATCGATCACTTCAAAATCATCGATTTCCGTATAGATAGGTCTTTTATCATTATCATAATATCCTACATGAAAGCGGCAATGCTTTAAATTTTTTAAGAAATGATTGCGACTACTTGTATCCATGAACTCTTTTGTATCATTTTCCATAGCCCTCATTACAATAGAAGAAGATAACATACGTGCCTGGTACATCATTTCAAACTTCATAGCATTTAACATAGAGGTACGGTTATTTTCAAAGAAAAGATACCCTATGATAGCGAGTAATATAAATATGGATATTAGATAAACACTTAAAAAACTAAAAAGTGATTTACGCTCATATGATGTTAAAACGATAACCTTCTCCTTTGATGTTGTCAAAATACTCTTTATTGAACATTTTTCTTAGATTCTTAATATAGGTACGTATAGTCGCATGGGCAGGAACATGTTCATCATCCCATACATTCTCTATAATTTCATCACAAGAGATGATCTTTCCTGTATTACGGATAAAATACTCTAAAACCTGTGCTTCTTTTTGTCTCATTTCGATGACTTTATCATCCACAAAAATTTGATGTGCTTTAGGAATGAACCGCATTCCGTCAAACTCTATCTCTTCTTGTAAACGGTAAAGCCTGACGATGTGTTCTATGCGAGCCTTCAATTCTTCCAGCTCAAAAGGTTTTTTCAGGTAATCATCTGCGCCAAGATCAAACCCTTTTTTTAGATCATCAACCCCTGCGAGAGATGTAAGGTATATGGCTGGTGTAGTATTACCTATCTCACGTAAGTATGCGAGTATTTCAAAGCCATCAATGTTAGGTACATTGACATCCAAAAGTAACATATCATAAAAACCTGCACCTATGGCATCAAGTGCTTTTTCGCCATCAAAAAAACTCTCTACATCATAAGCATTTTCTATAAGAAATTCTTCTATGATCTCTTGTAAAATCACATCATCTTCAAGCAATAGTATCTTCATGCCAAACCTTTTTATAAATCAATGATATATTTTAACATACTCTTTGTGTAGAGGAGTACACAAAGTATTTGTGTTATAATCCCCGCATGACAAAAATCAACAAGTGAGTACATGGAGGCACTAAATGCCGAGTCTTAAAAAATCAACACTATATGCGATCATAACTTTGGTTTTATTATCGGGATGTACGCAAATTGTAACAGCCCCTATTTCTATTGCGGGTTCTGTTGCAAGTGCGACTATAAATGTAGCAGGTTCAGCTGTAAGTGCAGTTTCAGGTTCAAATGATGAAGAGAAAAAAGAAGATTAATACCTCTGTGCGTTCTTAAATTCAGAAATTTCACTCTCTACCATCTCATTTATCATTCTGACGTAAAGATCATTGATAAGATTAGGAGACAATCCCAGAGAAATAGCTTGTGCTCTTACCTGAGCGATCACATCTGCTATTCTTTCCTCTGCTTTAACCTCTTCTACACTTGTTTTAAAATGTGCTATTTGTTTAATATATTCATTGCGTTTCGCAATTAACTCTACTATCTCTTTGTCAACACTGTCTATCTCACTTCTTGCTTCTTTGAGTGTGTTACACTTTTTAATTTCCATTATTCTATCCTTAATGCTATCGCTATAGTAGCTATATTATAGCCTAAAAATATCTGAAATAATATAGCTGTGACTTCTTAGCATTTAAATATAAATGATACTTTTCTTTTCACAATGTCCTTGCCCTAAGTATGTGGACAGAATACGCTTTCCCATTTGAGAAGGTAACCATTTCTCTTCTAAAGATAACGCTCAAAATAAAAAATCACTATTTTTCATTCTCAACTTTATCATAAGGGGATAATTCCCCTTATAAAAACTATTGAAGTAGAGTTTTATTCTACTTCAGCGTCGATAACATCGTACTATCATTCAGAACGTATTTGGAGCAAAGCTCAAAATACTGCGCTGTCGCTAAGACCTCTTCAGCAGAGTGCTCATACGACTAGTCGTATTTGTTAAAGTAGAATTTTACTCTACTTCAGCGTCGATAACATCGTCATCGTCTGCTTTTTTTGCTTCAGGATTTGCACTGCCTTGTTCTTTGGCGTACATTGCTTCAGCTAGTTTATGACTTTTTTCAGTCAAAGTTTTTACTTTTTCTTCTATCTGCTCTTTAGTTGCAGAGTCATCTTTAAGCGTCAATTCTAAATCAGTGATAGCCGCTTCGATAGCCTCTTTTTCTGCAGCATCAAAGTTTTCGCCTAAGTCAGTCAATGACTTTCTAGTTTGGTGAATCAGTGCATCTGCTTGATTTCTAGCTTCAACGACTTCTTTTCTTTTTTCATCTTCAGCTTTATGTGCTTCCGCATCTTGAACCATTTTTTCTATTTCTTCATCTGAAAGTCCTGACGAACCTGTGATCTTGATCTCTTGAGATTTACCAGTACCTTTGTCACTCGCAGAAACAGTCAAGATACCATTCGCATCGATGTCAAATGTTACTTCTATCTGTGGTACACCTCTTGGCGCGGCAGGGATATCTCTAAGCTCGAACATTCCAAGTGATTTGTTATCTTTAGAAAATTCTCTTTCACCTTGAAGTGCGTGAATACTTACTGCTGGTTGATTATCTTCAGCTGTGGAGAAGACTTGTGACTTCTTCGCTGGAATTGTCGTTCCTTTTTCAATAACCTTAGTGGTTACTCCACCTAAAGTTTCAATACCAAGACTAAGTGGTGTTACATCAAGTAAAAGTACATCTTTCACATCACCTGCGAGTACACCACCCTGAATAGCTGCACCAACTGCAACAACTTCGTCTGGATTTACAGACTTGTTAAGCTCTTTACCAAAGAATTTTTTCATCTCTTCTTGCACTAAAGGTATTCTTGTAGACCCACCAACTAATATAATTTCGTTAATATCAGAAGTACTAAGACCGGCATCTTTAAGCACATTTTGTACAGTTTTGATGGTACCTGATACCAAGTCACCGATGAGTGACTCAAATTTTGCTCTAGTGATTTTTGTCACTAAGTGTTTTGGCCCTGATGCATCAGCTGTTATAAACGGAAGGTTTATTTCAGTCTCAGTTGATGATGAAAGCTCTTTTTTTGCTGTTTCTGCTGCATCTTTAACTCTTTGAAGCGCCATAACATCTGCTTTAACATCTATACCTGTCTCTGTTTTAAATTCATTTGCTACAAAATCAATGATCTTGTTATCAAAGTCATCACCGCCAAGGAATGCATCCCCTCCAGTTGCCAGAACTTCAACTACGCCATCACCTGTTTCAAGTGCAGTAACATCAAATGTACCACCACCAAGATCGTATACAACTATCTGCTCTGCATCTTTTTTGTCAAGACCATATGCAAGCGCAGCTGATGTTGGTTCATTAATGATACGAAGTATATTAAGACCTGCAATAGTCCCCGCTTCTTTTGTTGCTTTTCTTTGTGCATCATTGAAATATGCAGGTACAGTTACAACAGCGTCAGTGATCTTCTCGCCAAGGTATGCTTCAGCATCCTCTTTCATTTTCATAAGCACTTTTGCAGAAATTTCCTGAGGAGTATAAGTTTTTCCTCCAACTTCAATAGCACAGGCACCACTTCTATCTATAATGTGGTATGGAAGCTTATTTTGTGCTTCTTTAGCTTTTTCTTCGCTCATCATTAGACCCATAATTCTCTTAATAGAGTAAATCGTCTTTTCCGGGTTCGTAATCGCTTGTCTTTTTGCAGATTCACCCACAAGTACTTCACCCTTGTCTGTAAATGCTACGATAGAAGGTGTTGTATTTTTACCTTCCTTGTTAGCGATGATCTTTGCTTCACCATTTTCAAAAACTGCCATCGCAGAGTTTGTTGTTCCTAAATCTATTCCTAATACTTTTGCCATATTAAATCCTTAACTATTATTTTTTATTTTTTATTTACAGGTAGAAACCATTGCTGGTCTCAAGATACGATCTTTTATAGTATACCCTTTTTGCATTACCTGTACTATATCACCTTCTTCATGCGTGTCACACTCAACTTGCATAATAGCTTGATGTACTTCTGGATCAAACTTATCTTCACAAACTATCTCTTTGATACTATTTTTTGTAAGTATTTTTTTGAGTTGTTCGAAAGTAAGAGTTATACCCTCTTTCATATTTGTCAATAACTCAGAACTGTCTTCACTGTTTTCCATAGAAGATAATGCACTCTCAAAAGAATCCATCACGGATAAAATATCTTTAGCAAAACTCTCATTTGCATACGACACAGCATTCATTTTATCTTTCTCTAAACGTCTTTTAGAGTTTTCAAAGTCAGCGTGTGCTCTAAGATATTTATCTTTATAGTCAGCAGCTTCTGCAAGAGCAGCTTCTAAAGGGTCAACTTCAACATTTTTTTCTGCTTCTGTCGGTTCTTCTAGTACTTCTTCTGCTTGAGACTCTTCAAAATTTTCATTTTCTTGACTCATATATAGACCTCCTTTTGTTGTAAATATTGCATCTTAACTCTAATGCTTAAAATAATTATACAACATTGAGTGTATGTTTGTCAAGTATGGTTGAGTGAATATGACTAAAGTATGATTTTTTGTTATTATTTATTTATTATATTTTTCAGATAACATATACTTTGCTATAAAATAAAAGGAATACAAATGCCTGTCAATCAAAAAATAGAAGATATACTGGAATATATACGAGAATCTAGCCCCGGACAAAATGAATTTTACCAAGCAAGTATGGAAGTACTACATTCACTTATCCCTCTACTTGAAGAAGACAATAGGTACCTAGAACATAATATTTTAGAAAGCATTGTTGTTCCTGAACGAAGCATTATATTTCGGGTCAATTGGGTTAATGATGCAGGAAAACAACAAACAAACGTAGGATATAGAGTGCAGTTCAGTTCAAGCATTGGTCCGTACAAAGGTGGTTTACGTTTTCACCCGACGGTAAACTTGGGAATCATCAAGTTTTTAGGTTTTGAACAGATATTTAAAAATGCATTAACAGGACTTCAAATAGGCGGGGCCAAAGGAGGAAGCAACTTTGATCCCAAAGAAAAAAGTGATAATGAAATAATGCGGTTTTGTCAAGCCTTTATGTCAGAGCTCTACAAACACATAGGGAATTCAAAAGATGTTCCGGCGGGGGACATCGGTGTAGGTGCCAGAGAAATAGGATACATGTTCGGTCAGTACAAAAAACTAACAGGTGAATTTGAAGGGGTTCTTACCGGCAAAGGATTGAACTGGGGTGGTTCTCAAGCTCGAAAAGAAGCTACCGGTTATGGCTCAGTTTATTTTGCAGAAAACTTTTTAAAAGTGTACGAAAAAGATTTAAAAGGAAGACGCTGTACCGTATCTGGTTCTGGAAATGTTGCAATATATACTATACAGAAACTTTATGATGCCGAAGCTATTCCTATAAGCTGTAGTGACAGTAAAGGGACTATTTACCATGAAAAAGGTATAGATTTGGCTTCATTAAAAGCCATAAAAGAAATAGATTATAAATCATTAGAGGAGTATGCAACATTGCACCCTGACGCTATCTATACAGCGGTAAGTCATTATCCTGAAAACGGTCATGAGGTTTGGAATATACCTTGTGATGTCGCTTTCCCTTCTGCCACACAAAATGAACTTACACTTGTCGATGCAAAAAAATTGGTAGAAAATGGATGTATACTGGTCAATGAAGGCGCGAACATGCCAACCACTCCTGATGCTATTGATTACCTTCGCAAAAAGAAAGTACTCTTTGCCCCCGGGAAGGCAGCAAACTCCGGTGGTGTAGCGACATCACAATTGGAAATGAGTCAAAATGCCAGTATGTCACACTGGAGTTTTGACGAAGTAGATATTAAGCTACGTACAATCATGCAAAACGTTTTCAAAACAGCCTACGATACTTCAGTGGAGTTTGATTGTGAAGGTGATTTAGTCAAGGGAGCAAATATAGCAGCATTTAGAAAAGTTGCAAATTCGATGATAGACCAAGGGTCAGTTTAATATAAATTATGAAAAAAGTGCATGAAGTACTAAAGGAAGAAATAATAATTTGTCAGTCAAGAGACTGACAAATAGGTAGAGAGTATTAGTTTCTAATACCAAGATCTGCTTTAATGATGCTCCATCTTGCAAGATCTGTATTTTTAAGATATCTCATTAATCTTCTTCTTTGACCTACTAGTTTAAGTAGTCCAAGTCTTGAAGAGTGATCTTTTTTATTTGTTCTAAGGTGATCAGTTAAGTAAGAAATTCTCTCTGTGATAAGAGCTACTTGTACTTCTGTTGAACCTGTGTCGCCGTTTCCTCTAGCATATTTAGCAATTATATCTGCTTTTTTCGCCTGATCTAAAGCCATGATGACCTCCTGATTGGTATTTAATTTCCAAAAATAAATTTGGGAACGCAATCATAGCATAACAAACTTAGACAAATATTCACTCATACATGCCTACTTTAATACTAATTAGAGTAAAATAGTCCTAATTAAGATGAAAGGTTCCCTTATGTTATTAACCCGAGCAAGTGAATATGCTCTACTCTCTTTAGATGTTATACGTAAATCTGACAGCCCTATTGGAGCAGAACAGTTGGCTACTGAACTTTCCATCCCTAAAAGTTTTCTTGCAAAGATCTTACAAAGTCTGGCAAAACAAGGTATACTCGAATCTCGAAAAGGTGCACATGGCGGGTTTAGTTTGGCTAGAGAAATAAATGAAATCAGTGTAAATGATATCATTTTTGCTGCTGAAGGTAAATCACCTGCTATTTTTGACTGTACCAGCTACACAACCACCTGCCCAAATGGGACCATCGGAACTTGTGCCATCTCACCTTTTCTTATGAATTTTCAAATGAAAATAGATGACTTTTTAAATGGTCTTACTCTAGGAGATATACTTTAATATGAAACAACACATTTATCACCTTTCACATATAGACCTCGACGGCTATGGATGCCAATACCTCTCACAACAATGTTTCGACACCATTGACTGTTATAATGCAAACTATGGACCAGAAGTACCCGCCAGATTGGGGGAAATAGTTAAAAAGATAGAGCAAGACAAGTTTTTACATGGGAATGACATTGAAGCACTCATTCTCATCACTGACCTCAACCTTACTACCAAAGAAGGCAACTGGATAGAAAAAGAAGCTGTACGCATAGGTTCAAAACTTCAACTTCTTGATCATCATGGTACCGGTGCGGCTGCTGCTGAACGTTTTGCATGGTATAAACTTGATACAAAACGTTGTGCAACACTCATCATCTATGACTGGTTACAACAACATTATGATTTTGATAAGACCAATGACTTGGCTGACATTGTAAAAGCCATCAATGCGATAGATATTTGGGTAAGTGATGATGTTCTCTTTGAGTATGGAAAAGTCATGCTTGGCATGATCTCTGGAGCGAGAGAAGTAAACCGTATCTTGTTTCCTAAGCAGGACAGAGCCTTTAAACTCTCTCTGATAGAGGGTGCCAAGCAAAGAGTCGACGATGAAGATGCGCCCATCCGACTTGATGATGATTTGCACCAAATCAAAAAATCCTTTTTTAAACAAGCAGAAAACAATACAAAAGACAACCTTGTTGCTTACTATGTGACAGACCTGCTCACCATAGACAAACAACGCCTTACCATAAACTACAAAGGCTATAAAGGCATACTTGGCTACAACGTAGGAAGTGCTTCCATTATAGGAAATACATGTATGGTAGAGAATGATGACTATGACTTCTATATGGATGTGAACTTCAGAGGACACTTTTCACTTAGAAGTAACAACAAACTAGACGTCTCAGCTATGGCTTCTCTCATTGGAAATGGTGGAGGACACCCAAATGCTAGTGGCGGGAAGATAGAGGGGTATAAAGACTCTTTTGTCTATGCTGATGTACGTAAATTTGTGCAAGACTATATCGATAAAAAGTGCGAATAGTCTTTTTCTTGCTTTCATAGATTTATATGATTCTTCTTTAAAATAAGACTTTAGTATTAAGTCTTATAGGTTATAATTATTTTACTATAAATTTAAAGGAAAGCAATGTTTAAACAAACATCTAAACTACTTCTACTTGTAGCGACTTTTGCACTACCATTTTCACTTCAGGCAACCGAAGCACCAAATGCCACAAAAGTAGCTCCAAAAATATCTGCGCATTCAGCTAATTCAGCAGCATATACGCTACTAGCAACAATGAATATGAAAGAAAGTTACGAAGGTATGATAGAAAAAGTCACACAAATGCAAATAGCACAAAACCCTGAACTTGAAGCCATCAAACCAACTATCCATGCATTTTTTGAAAAATATATGGGATGGGAAGCACAACGTGGTGACATTGCAGCACTTTATGCTAAAAATTACACTGCTGAAGAACTCAATGAGCTCAATAAATTTTACCAAACTCCACTAGGACAAAAAACAGTACAACTCATGCCGCAAATAGCCGCCGCAGGTGCACAAATAGGTCAAAGTAGACTGGCAGAACACATGGGTGAACTTCAAATGATGATCCAAGCAGAACTTAAAGAAATCAATACAGAAAAAAAATAAACTTTTTATCCGAAGAGAATTATATCTTCACTCTCGCTTCCAGTGCACGTGAGAGTGACATGATATCTATGTTTTCCAATTCTACTCCCGTAGGTACACCTTGGGCTATCTTTGTAAAGTGTATGTCAAGACCCTTGAGCTTATCTTCTACATACAGTATCATCGTATCTGTAGCAATACTCGGAGGAAAGGCAAAAATAATTTCATCCACACCCCCTACAGCATAAAACAAATGTGCTTCATCTAAATCACGTATTTCAGAAACCACATAGTATACCCCATCAAACTGCCTACTCTCTTCTATAGTCAAGATGTCTTTAGCACTTTGCACAATGCAAAGTTTCGCGTTGTCACGATAAGGGTCAGAACAGATAGTACAAAGCTCATCTTCACTCATGTTGTGGCATTTGCTGCATTTTTGGATGGCATTGACACCTGTCTCCAGTGCATGGGCTAGTTTCATGGCAGAAAACCCGTCTTCCATCACGGCATGGTAAGCTAAACGTATCGCTGTTTTTTTACCAATCGACGGTAAAGAACCAAAAGCATTCACCAGATTTTCAAATGCCTCTATCTTATAATTTTTCATTATGGACGTTCGTAATCCACAACTTTGGAGTGTTCTACCACTGTCTTCATAAAATTCACAACTTTAAGATGTTCAGAATGTACAGCATAAGCATTAAGACCTTCTTTACTTTCAAATACACTAATAATACTCAAATCCATTGCACGCTCTTCTGTCGAGAAATTTAGCCCTATATCCATACTTCTAAGTGTTGGCACTGCACCCATAAGGTTTTCCAGCATCTGCTTCGCCTGTATGATATTGGCCTTTTTATTTTCTTCTTTAAACTGAAATGTCACGATGTGTACGACCATATGAATTACCTATATTAATGTTTTTGTGATTATAACTAAATTATGGTAGAATTCGCCAAAATTATACTTTAGTTAGTTAGGATATATGATGACAGAATTAGATTATTATGAAGTATTGCAGATAGGTAAAGACTCTTCCGGTGCTGAGCTTAAAAAAGCATACAGAAAACTTGCGATGAAGTACCACCCAGATAGAAATCAAGATGACAAAGAAGCAGAAAATAACTTCAAAGTGGTTAACGAAGCATATCAAGTACTCAGTGATGATGAAAAAAGAGCTATTTATGACCGTTATGGTAAAGCTGGTCTTGAAGGCCAAGGCGGTATGGGTGGTGGATTTGGTGGCTCCAATATGGATGATATCATGGATGTGTTCAACTCTATGTTTGGTGGTTCAAGTGGTGGTTTTGGCCAAACAAGAAGAGATTCAAGTCAAAAATATGCATTGGACTTTGAGATAGAACTTCCATTGGCTTTTCATGAAGCAGTCTTTGGTTGTGAAAAGAAGATAGACATTCGCTACAAAACACCTTGTGGTGACTGTAAAGGTACGGGTGCAAAAGATGCAAAGCTAGAGACTTGTGACTACTGTCAAGGTCAAGGTCAAGTGCTTATGAGACAGGGGCCTATGCAGTTCGCCCAAACTTGTCCAAAATGCCACGGACAAGGGCAAAGTGTTAAAGAAGCCTGTGGAAGCTGTAGAGGTAAAGGATATCATGAAAAAGAGGATACAGTCACGGTAGACATTCCGGCCGGGGTAGACTCGGGTAACCGTCTTAGAGCACAAGGCTTTGGAAACGAAGCTAAAAATGGGCAACGTGGTGATCTCTACCTCACATTCCATGCAGAAGAAGATGAAAACTTCATCCGTAATGGAAAGGACATCTACATAGAAGTGCCCGTGTTCTTCACGCAAGCCATACTGGGGGAAACCCTCTCTATACCTGCGCTGGATGGTGAACTGGAACTTGAACTTAAGCAAAGTACAAAAGATAAAGAACAATTTATCTTCGAGGGTGAAGGTGTAGCAGACGTACATGGAGGAAGAAAAGGTCGCCTTGTTGCGCAGGTACAGATGATACTTCCTAAGAAGATCAACGATGAACAAAAAGAATTACTCGAAAAACTCCAGGAGAGTTATGGGGTAGAGAGTCGCCCTCATAAAAATACTTTTGATTCTGCCTTTAGCAGAGTTAGAAATTGGTTTAAAAACTAATTTATCCCTGCATTTTTTCTCTATGGCAGCGTTAGGCTGCCATAGATTTTCTTCTCACTTTACATTTTTCAGATTCATTTTTAAATTTTGGCACATCTTCCTTTTATAAAAAATAATTATTTTCCCTTAAGTTAGAAAGCATATACTAAATAAAGGAAAATTATTTTCCTTTATTTTACTAAAAGGATACATCATGGCAAGAAGAGGAAACTCTATTATCAAGGGTATTGAGATAAGTGAGATCATTACAGCACTCAATAAAGCATATGCAGATGAATGGTTAGCTTACTACCAATACTTCATCGAAGCAAAAGTGATCAAGGGCATTATGAAAGATGCTGCCATCGCTGAACTCACACAACATGCTGCAGATGAACTCAGACATGCAGATATGATAGCAGACAGAATTCTTCAACTAGGGGGGACACCCTTACTTCATCCTCAAGAGTGGTTTACCCATACAAACTGTGGGTATGAAGAACCAAAAGATTTTGACGTAGTCAGTATACTTAAGGATTCTATAAAAGGTGAACAGTGCGCTATCTCTTTCTATTCACAACTGGCAGATATGACACAAAACAAAGATATCGTCACCTACGACATCGTCTCACAGATACTCGCAGATGAAGTTGAGCATGAGGAAGATCTACAGACACTGCATGATGATATCACTGAGTTTATAGAAGATGTCAAGAAAAATATCAACTAGCTTACTGCACTGTTTGGTGCAGTATCACTTTAGTGACAGATGACTCCAAACTGGCATCATCTTCCCTTATATCATAAGCGATAACATAAATCTCATCATCGCTTTGCAAATAGTTTTTCTCGCCAAATTCGACGTAAGCTGTAGCACCTACAGAAATGAGTGCCTGTGAAGGGTATTTGCATGCTTTTAAATGTTCTGCTATATTTTCTAGTGGACCAAAATTTTCCTGCCTATTCATTTTATCTATGAGCCAGGCTGTAAGCTTGTTATAGAAGTAAGAGTAGCCAAGCAGTGGTGCATCTATCCCATAGGGGTGTAATACCCCTTCACGCTTCACAAAAGAGCAAAGATGGTAGTTATCCATCACCCCACCCTCTTCAAATTTATCGATTTCTATCCATTTATCGCCGATGCCTTTGGAATTGATACCCCAGGACTTTTTCTCTGAGATTTTTGTAGCACTCTCTTTACGGATGGTACAGTCATTAAAAGTAGTGAACTTTTGAGCGATCAGATCAGCTACTTTCTTATCATCATACACAATATCAAAAAGTACGGCTATCTCCGGTTCAACTTGTGCATTCGCTTGAAAATCAGGAAGATTAAGTGTATCGGTACCTATGGAGTACAACCCTAAAAAGGAGTCTGAACCCGGCAGATAAAAAGGGAATATTCCTTTTGGGGCATCCGGTTCAGCAGTCGTGACATTTTCAAAGTCTTTAAGTTCACCGGCCTGCTCCAAATGACGTGCAAAGTTTCCGGCTACACCTAAACATATTGTATTTTGTAATTGCATAAAGATCCTTAGCCAAAGTATTAGCGTAGTATATCTTAGGGATAGTTATAGGGTGTTTTAAAAAGTTTTAGATGAAATGAAAATGAAGAATATCTACTACCAAAAGTAGTAGATAAGAGGGGAAACTTAATTACCTGCTACAGCGTCTTTAAGTGTTTTACCCATTTTAAATTTAGGTGCAGTATGTGCAGCTTTTGTATAAGTTTTGTCAGTTCCAGGAACTTTACCACTTTTCTCTGCTACATCTACTGTAGAAAATGTTCCGAACCCTACCAATGATACAGTCTCTTTCTTTACCAATGCTTCAGTCACTGAAGAGATAAATGCTTTTACTGCTCTCTCTGCTGCTGCTTTACTTTCAAACTCTCCGTTTTTCTGTACCAATTCTACAAAATCTGTTTTTGTCATGCTTCTTCCTTGTTTTTTAAGATGAATCATTATAACACAACTAACTCTTAAAAAAAGCTAAAAGAATTAGAAAAAGCCCTTGTTTTAGGGCTTTTAGGCAGATTTTTGTCAAAAACACGTATACAAATAGATAGAAATACTTTAAAATCACACAAAAGGGTAATATATTTTATTTGTCTTTGAATAAAACTTAAAATAATTTATAAATAGTATTTATATTTATAAAGGTATAAAATAAAATAAATTTATCACTCATATTTTCTAAACTACTGGTGAAAGTTTAAAGTTAGATTAATAGGTGTCAACTGTAGTATCATAATTAATTATATATCTTCTTTGTACCATTTTGTATTATATGTTATAATAATAAAAATAAATAAATCACAATAAAGAGTATGAGATGCATGATGAACCCTTAGACCTGACCGACAGTAAAGAAAAGATGTGGAGAGAAGGTAAATCTGAATCATACAATACTTCATCAACACATGGTATGAGCGATGAACGAAAAGAGATCATTCGACGAGCACTTGAATTTGATATTACAGATATTCGGACCTATACTGGATATAGAGGGGATTTACTGGTTCAAATCACTACAATGAAGTCTGATGCGGTTAAATCACTTAGTGAAACTGCAAAGAATCTGGGGTTTGAAACAACCATACAAAAGGATGTATTATCGATTTACAAACTTTTTTGTATCTCTCCCTCTTCAAATATCTATGAATTAAAATAAAAAATTTAAAGCGCTGTTGCATTGAGATAGGGATTGCCTAACTGATTAGAAGTAGATTGACAATTTAATATGCTGTGAAGTGCCTGTTAAAGACTTTGAAGATGGTGCGCACGAGAGGATTTGAACCTCCACACACATAAGTGCATCAGCCCCTCAAGCTGACGTGTCTACCGTTCCACCACGTGCGCACATAGACTTGTAGTTTAAAAGTACTACTGAACTTTAAAAAATGAGGGGTTAAAAAGTTGTGACGGATTATATCCATCACAACCTTTTAGACTCTTTAACGTAAATTCGATAAATCGAATGAGCCAACTGCTGAAATTAACTCAGCGTTAGCGTAGTATAAAGAGCTTTGCTTTTTATGCGTCCTATCCAATGAATGGGTTAGCGTAAAGAGCGATAAGCGCGATTACCAATGTATAGATAACTTGTGCTTCGATCATTGCAAGAGCGATGAACATTGTAGTCATTAGTTTACCACCAAGACCTGGGTTTCTAGCAGTACCAGCGATAGTCGCAGCAGCAGTATGACCCATACCAACAGCTCCACCAAGAGCAGCAAGACCAAGACCAACACCAGCAGCAACTACTGAGTATGCTTTAATCATAGATTCACCATCTGCTTCACCAGCAAATGCAACAGCACTAAGTGCTAAGAAAAGTAAGAAAAACTTTTTCATTTTATATCCTTTAAGTTAATAGGTTTTAAGTCTCTTCGACTGTTCTAGAAGTCTGTTCGGATAGCGTAAACGATAATGAATTATCGCCAATATAAACATAAATGCCTACATTTCCCTACTTAATCACTTCAAATAACGACGCAATTATATCTAAATAAGATTTAATCTACGCTAAGAACTCTGGCGTGGCCAATTCGACCTTTTTGCCTTTTTGCTCCATCACAACAACAGTAATATCATCACCTTCGCTATATCTTTCTGAAAGGTTATTGACACGGTCTTTTGCTACTTTGGAAATGTGTAACAATGCATCAAAACCATCTGGCATTTCAACAAAGAGTCCGAAGTCTACGATCTTCTTTACTTTTCCCTCGTAGCTTTCACCTACTTTATATTCCATCTGTTTTTTCACAGGAGATGAAGCGATCTCTTCTATATGGGCTTTTGCCTCTGCTACTTTTGCTTTATCTTCTCCTGAAAGTTTCACTCCGCCTACATCACGGTCAAGATCGACAGAGACTTCAAACTTCTCGATGATTTCACGGATCGTTGCACCCGCTTTACCGATAATATCTACTATTTTGCTTGGATGTACAGTAAAATGTTCTGTACTTGGCAGTGCTGTACTTGAAACGATGTTTTTCTCTGCTTCTTCCATAAGTCCAAGGATGTGATTTTTACCTTGACTTGATTTTTGTAGCGCATCTTTCAGTACAGATAAGTCTATGCCACCCAGTTTCATGTCCATTTGAAGTGCAGTTATACCCTTTGCAGTACCTGCCACTTTAAAGTCCATATCTCCATCATGGTCTTCAAGTCCCATAATATCGGTAAGTACTGCATACTTGCCACCTTCACTCACAAGACCCATAGCGATACCTGCTACAAGTGCCGTAGTAGGTACCTCAGCCCCACGTAATGCCAATGCACCGCCACAGATAGTAGCCATAGAGGAAGAACCATTACTCTCCAAAATTTCAGAGACCATACGGATACTTCCATCATAGTTTAAATCTAAAGTAGGTTCTAACGCTCTTTTACCCAAGTTACCATGCCCAAGTTCTCTCCTGCCCGGAGCACCGATGTATTTCGCTTCTCCTACGGAGTAACCCGGGAAATTATAGTGCACCATAAAGTTCTCAGATTGAGAATTTTTCTCAGTGATAAGTTCATACATCTGTGCATCTTTTTTATCTCCAAGAGTTACAGTAACCAGTGCTTGAGTCTGTCCACGCGTAAAAAGACATGAACCATGTACCGAAGGCAAAAGATTTGTCTCGATGCTAATAGGTCTGACTTCATCAAGTGCTCTACCGTCTGCACGTATATTTTTATCTAAGATCATTGTTCTTACAACCGTTTTTTTGTAACGCTCAAGCACTTTAGAAACGAGTTCTTTATCTGCTTCTTTACCTTCAGCCTCTAATGCTTCCATAATTTGAGTGCGCACTTTTTTAAGTTCTGTAGAACGCTCACTCTTTGCCATATGTGAGATAGCTTTTGCTACATCTTCTGCATAATTATCTTCGATAAATGCATAAAGTGATTCATCTACTTTATCTTCAGCCAATAGTAAGTCTAGAGGCTCTCTTACGAAAGGGGTAAATGCCTCTGTATATGCCGTTGTTGCTGTATCTATAGCATCCACTGCCATTGCGATGACATCTACCAGTGCTGATTCATCAAACTCATTGGCACTTTGACCCTCTTCACTTTCAGTAGCAAGTGTACGCATCTCTATCATCACCACATCTTTACCTGAACCCACAACTAGAAGATCAAGTTCACTTTGGGCTTGTTGTGTGAGTGTTGGATTGATGACGATATCATCACCAACAGTACCTACTCTTACTGCAGCTATACTTGTAGTCACTGGTATATCTGAAATATACAGTGCTGCATTTGCAGCATGTAAAGCAGCCACTTGCATATCGACCTGCGAATCTGAACTTACCACCATAACAGTGATCGTTATAGGATAGTGAAACCCGTTAGGGAACAAAGGACGTAAAGAACGGTCAATAATACGAGATGTTAATGTCTCAAAATCACCAGGCTTCGTCTCTCTCTTGATGAACCCACCAGGAATTTTTCCTGCAGCATAAGACTTTTCCATATACTGCACAGTAAGAGGAAGAAAATCTTCACTTACAGCTTTTTCATCTATCGCAACTGCTGCTATGAGTACAGCTTTACCTTGTCGATACATTACTGCACCGCTTGCTTGTTTAGCTACTTTGTTAAATTCGTATTTTTCTTCAAGACTGTTTATATTTATCTCTACAATTTGTTCTTTCATTCGTTTATCTTTCCTTTATCTGTTTATATACTATGTTTTAGATGTTTGTCTTCATACTCTTACGATTGATTGCGTTCTTCTCTTATTTTTACTTCTTTAGCATTTACGATAGATGATATCTCTTCAAAATTTAATCTCGCAAAATCTTTATAATAGTATTCTATCGAAATATAGTCTTGTATCTTATGAGGGCAAAATACTCCATCACAGACAGTGAGCAAATTTTCATACACGCATTGATCTAAAATAGGGGTTGCAATATAGATATTTTTAGCCCCTCTTGCAATGACTGACTTAAGTGCTATCAACATTGTAAGTCCTGTCTCTATGCACTCATCCACTAAAACAACATACTTCCCTTGAAGAGAGATCAAGTCCTTACCTTTGCGATATTTATAGACATAAGACAACACTTCTTCTTCATACTTTCTATGTGCTTCACCATACACATAATCTTCACTAATTTCAAAGGCATCGATAAGCGCTTTATGCATCACCACTTCTTCAGTTTCTGAAACCATCCCGATAACCAATTCAGGGTTATTAGGTGCTAACACGGGTTCAGTAAGTAAGATATCCATCTGTGCATTGATTGCCTTGGCTATCTGGTCTGCGAAATAAACACCCCCTTCACTTACACCGATCACTACCGTTTCATTTTGTGAGAGTAACTTTACAGGAAGTATCTCAATTAACTGTTTTGAAGCATCTTCTCTATCTTCAAAATATATATTAGGGTTTGAATCGCTGGGCATGATCTGCTCCTGGGAATTGTTTAGAAATTTCTTCTTCGTCAAAAGTATAACGAAACTCTTCTATATACTTCATCAACAATCTATAGGCATGATTTAACTGTTCCATTTTTTCAACGTTTCCACCTAAATCAGGATGATTTTTTTTAGCCAAAAAATGATATTGTTTTTTAATATCTGACCTGTTTATCAACTTAGGTAAACTTAATAACTCTAACGCTTTTTCTATCTCTTCGGTTGGGCTGATGATCATTGTGGGGTATCCCCGGTACTCACTCCGCCAAAGGGAGTAAAGTTCATCTGCATATTAAAAGAAGTGTCTGAAGTAAAACCTGTAGGTCGGGGTATGATATCTTGTCTAACAGAAGCAGTAACACTCCAGCAATCACGATGATAACTGCCCCCAACTCTCCACTGTTGACTTGAAGCATTGTCTATACTATATGTAAAACCTCCATCCAATGTAATCTTTTCATTGAATGTATACCCAAAAGTAAGAGCAACATCATTCGCAGCAATAGAGTTGGGTAAATCTAAAACTTCTTTATAGGTGTGTCCTGCACTAAAATGATACTTTTTTTTATACAGTGAAATTCGAGTTGATGATTCGCGTATTTTTCTATACTCATATGAATAGATAATATTACTATAGAGACTCCATTGATTCAAATTATACTGCATTTCATTACTCATATCAGAAAATTTATAGGGTCTCTCCGGATAATACGTTTGGGTAAACCTTTGGTAAAACTTTAATTTCATAGCTTCATCATAAAAGTACTGGCTTAAACTAAAATCATAATGTTCTATAGGCAACCCCACTGTAAATAATGCTTTTTGATTCTCATCTAGAGAAGAAAATGCTACAGGAGACTGCTGTTCACTCCCTGGTTTAACATAAGCTAAAGAGGGCTGTAATACATGCACAAAACCATCATAATTTTTGGTTAAATCTGTAAAAAGTTTCATTTTATGAATGTTGCTGTAGTACTTAAAATCATCATAGACATAATCCCCATTACCAAAAAAGAATTTACTATAATACAATTCTTCCCCCAAAGAGACATTTAAAAAATCATCAAAAAATGACGTGGTAAATTCTAATGGGATTTTAAGTTCTGCCTGCCGGAGCGTAGCACCTTCCTGTCTATCAAAATTGTTAATGTGAAAATCTGCACTATATGTTAGATTATTCCATATAAAATGATTCAAATATTTATGCAGTTGTACGGAGGGGAGTATCTGCAATGTTTCATCCTTATTTACACCATTACGTGTATCTATGAAATACTTGGCATTAATTCCCCCATAGTAGTCATTGTTGTATACAAAATAATTCACTCGAGATTCTTGTAAGGGAATAAGTCCAAAATGTCCTAGCATCTTTGGTTGTAAATTAAGATAATCAATGTCATTAAGATAGGTTGTATTGATATATAAACCATCTACAAAACCTTGAGGCAATTTATCGGAAAATATTTTAGAAGATTCATAGTTCAATTCCAACCCATAGTGGCTGCTATTGGGGAGGTTGTTTTCTTCTGTATACTCTGTCTTATCTTTAAAATACCCTGCCCTTAATTCTCCGGAAGAATGCGCTGAATCAACAAAACGTAATGTACTATACATTCCGATGCTTCTTGACGTCCTTATCTGTGGGTTAAACTCCATATCCATACTTGGGGAGATAGCCCAATAGATAGGTTGTTCATAAAGATACCCTTCAGATGACCTATATCCAATGGCTGGAAAAAGTAATCCTGAGCTTCTTTGTCTGTGGGTTGAAAAGGCCATATACGGTGTATAAAATACAGGAATATCCCAGAAATATACCTTAGCATCATATATTTTTATATAGTGTGCTTCACTGTCGTAAAGAGAGTTCGAAAACACCATTTTCCACAAAGGATCTGTGATATCACAACTGGAAAGCACAGATGCACCAAAAGTATAATTACCCTCTTCTTTTTGTGCACTATTTGAATAAATCCATACATCATTTTCACTTACAAGAAAAAGTTCATCAAAAGTGACCTCTTTTGTGTCTGTATGTATTTCCATATGATTACTGTGTTCTTTACTGCCCCGATATCCTATCATTTCGATTTTTCCATCAAGGACAAGTATCTTTGTGGTTTTATCAAAGTGCGCAGAAGATGCTTTGATCACAGAGTCTTCATAATAAACCACCACATTATCTCTTGCTTTGACTACGGTTTTTGTAGCTTCTACATGTTTTGCTGTTATTTCAATTTTACTTTTATCTGGAGCCGCAGACAATATTTGCATAGCAACTACAATAGATAAAAGAAAAAAAGAGATATTTTTAGTCATCAACAACTACGCAGTTAGAAAGTTTATCATGCAGTGTTTGTTTCAGTGGTACAAAAAATGCCATAAGAAAACCCAAATAGAAAAGTGCTTCACTTGGAATTCTTACTAAAGCACGTAAAAATGCTTTTTGAAAACCTGGGGTATTCCCCGTCTCTAAGTCGATCACTTTTATCTTCATCAGATATTTACCTACAGTCATACCATTTTGCCAAACCAAAACCGTATGATAAATGAGCTTTATTGAGAGTACGATTAGAATATTTTGAGAGATAAAAGCATTAACACTTTCAAGTGCTGCTTCGTCTACCACTGTGATATTTGAGAAAACGGCAGAGAACTGACTGTAAAAAATAATAACAAAAAATACAGAGATTACGATATCATCTATCACAAAAGCGATGATTCTTTTTTGGATGCTTGCAATAGAGAGAGAAAGAGATTCAGACATATTTGCTTCCTAGAGTGCCTGATATGCAATGTCTGTACGACACTGTTTACCCGCATAATGCACCTGTCCCACTAGCATATATGCACGCTGTTGTGCTTCTTTTATGCTATCACCTACACCTACACAAACCAGTACTCTTCCACCAGTGGCATAAAGTTTTCCATCTTCACCACGTGTTACACCCGCATAAGAGATATGTGCATTTTCACTTACATCTTCATGGTAAATGTCATCGATGATGATTTCTGACGGAGGTGTATTTTTATATGGGTAATCTTTACTTGCCATTACCACACCGACAGCATATTTATCATAAAACTCTATCTTTGCATTTTTAAGATCTCCTGTTGCTGCCTTGTAAAACAGTTCAGAAGCCGGTGACTTGAGCAATGGCATTAATTCTTCACATTCCGGGTCACCAAAACGTACATTATATTCAAGGATGATAGGTTCACCTTTGACTACCATTACACCGATAAAAAGCACACCCGTAAACGGCATACCTTCCGCTTCCATTCCCTTAAGTGTAGGCTCGATAACTCTCTCATTTAATTTACGATAAATTTCATCATTTACTAGAGGTGTTGGCGCATATGCCCCCATACCACCTGTATTTGGGCCTTCATCATTGTTCAGCAGTTTTTTGTGATCTTGTGCGGCAGGTAAAACAACATAATCCTTTCCATCACAGATAGCAAAGACAGAAAGCTCATAGCCATCTAAAAACTCTTCAACGACGATACTTGTTCCCGCATCACCAAATGCATTACCAGAGAGCATTTCACCTGCAGCTTTTTTTGCTTCATCATGACTCTGAGCGATAATAACGCCCTTGCCACCACAAAGCCCATCTGCTTTAACTACGATAGGTGCATCAAGTGTCATAATGAAATCATACGCATCCTGAAGTGAGTCAGTTTCGATGTACTTAGCTGTAGGGACATTATGACGTGCAAGAAAGTTTTTCATGAAGATTTTAGAACCTTCAAGTTGCGCTGCTTGGGCAGTAGGGCCAAAAATAGTAAGCCCCCTGGTCTTAAACACATCAACAATACCATCAACCAATGGTGCTTCAGGTCCAACGATAGTAAGATCAACATTATTTGCCTCAACAAAATCAGCCAACTCAGAAAAGTCACTCATACTTAAGTTCTCACCTAAAATATCTGTTGCACCATTACCCGGTGCAAAATAGATCTTCTCCACATTTTCATCTTTAGTCAATGCTAAGCCAATAGAATATTCTCTACCGCCAGCACCTATTATCAGTACGTTCATCAAATTCTCCGGAAATTAATACCTAAAAAGGGAAATTAAGTAGTGGTGCTCATTGTGCGTAGAGGGTTTTCAAAAAAACTTGCAGGTGAACGCCAAGTTCACTAATGATCTTTTTGAAAAGCCTATGCGTGCAAGAAACGCCACTAATAATGGCCCGGGTGAGCGTTCTGTTTAAAGTCGGCCCTAAATAGCCAACGGCGCAGGAGAGAGTCTCTCTTTAGGGGATGATTTCTCGTCTACCAGGTAAACTCAAACGAAAGCTTCCACACACCAAGAGACTACATGTCCCACTAAAATTAATGTTGGACCCCAAATACAGTAGTCGCATCACCTAGGTTAAATATATTATAACCTATTTGGAGTTAGAAGTGAGTAAAAGTTGCTTTGCTTTTGTAATACATGCATCTATAAGTGGCATATCTGCCACCTCATAATGTGCATCTATAGGCAAATGTATTTTCGTAGCTTCTCCTATGACTACCGCCATATAACTCTCATCCCATTCAAAATTTTTCAGAAAACAATAGATTGTTGAGGGAGAAGTAAAGATAATTATGGCATTTTTGCTGGGTTTCTCTTTTTTCTCATGGTCAATGCAGGAAGTTCTATGCCCGCATTTGCTAGAAAGTTTTTTGAATCAAAAGAGACTTCCTTGGGACGTAAATATAAAATATTTTTATCTTTAAATAACGTAACGATCTCTTGACTTAATGTCTCACCATAAAATGATTTGGGTTGGTAAACTACTTTACCTCCCAAAGATTCTATCTCTTTTGCAGTGGCTGAACCTATCGCTAGACAAGGGTATTTTTTCCATTCAGGGTTTAATGTTTCTGCACTTCTTACAGCCTGTTTGGATGTGAACATGAGTGTATCACATCTTGAAAAATCTATCGTCGAGGACAGAAGTGCAAAATGTATCATGGGCAGATGTATCGTTCCCTCTTTAGACAAAGGAGATAAAAGATAAATCATACCATCAACATTAGACATTATTTCTCTTTGCTGACTTTAGGTAAATGTCTACCATGAAGCATCGCAACATTCATATGTTCATCATCATAAGGGTCAAAGTGTGGGGTGATGATCCATTTGTTCTTTTTATCAAGTAAAAAAATCTGATCTTCTACCTCATCAGCAATACGATGTGCTTCAAGCAATAGCATATTGGGGCGTAATACCATATGAAATTCTACAAAGTTTGTAGTTCCATCCGTACGTGTTTTAAGCCAATGGTAACTTGTCACCTCAGGGTGATTAGAGATGATTTCACCAATGTTTGCCACGATATCTCCATCCAAGGCACGGTCTAAGAGTATCTCTATCCCTTCATGTATAATCTCATAGGCAGAATAAATGATAAAAAGCCCTATACCTAAACCAAATACTGCATCAATGGCATCAATACCTGTCATATATACTAGTCCCAATGCTACCAAAACAGCGGCATTGCTCCATACGTCCGTCTTATAATGTAAAGCATCTGCTTTAATAACAAGATTATCTGTCTCTCTTGCCACTTTCAATAAATAATTAACCAAAACAAAGGTGACGATGAGTGAAACTGTCATTGCCGCAATAGATGGTGTAAGCAGTGTAGTCACGGAGCCTTTGCTTAACTTTTTAATAGCTTCATAAATGATATACATACCGGAAATGGTAATGATAGTACCTTCAATCACTGCAGCGATAGCTTGGATCTTAGCTTTTCCATAGTGATACTCATCATCTGGATGTTCTTCTGACTTTTTAATAGCATAAAAGTTAAAGCCGGAAACCAACACATCTAGAAGTGAGTCTATAGCAGAAGCGAGTACTGCGACTGAACCACTGGCTACACCAAAAACCAACTTTACAACAACCAAAAGTGTTGCAACGGAACTCGATACAAGCGTTGCACGTTTTTGTGGTGACATCTTTCTACCTTTCAGACTGATTTTTTGTTTTATACATGAATACTATTTCCCGTATGGTTATTATACAGGCTAAAATAAAAAATAATACTACAAAGTCAAACATCACGGCACTTACTTCACTTAAAAAAGGGAAGAAGTGCGTAATTCGATAAACTACACCCAATACAAATGTATATTTAATAGTATTATGAAAACGTAAATAGACTTTTTCAATATTGGTTTTATTATACACTTTTTTTTCTATGGTCTTTTGTTGCTGCTTCTCTAAAAAAACAAATATTTTTTTAAGTACATAACGAAATACTGTAATCAATATGGCAATGCGAAGCAGCGTTAAAAGGAGCGAAAGCCAAAATCCTTCTGGTATTTTAGACCATTGCAGAAACACAAAAGCTTTCAGACTCTGTCCATCTAAAAGCATTTTAGCTGCAAATATGATAACTGCTATTAAACTCATCCAGAAAAGTACTTTGAGCACTAAAAATATATATGTTTTTATTTTCTCTATTTTTTGTTTTTTTTCTTCCGAAATAGAAGTGTTTTTTAGTAATCCAAAAGCAAAAATATAATGCAATTTCAAGAGATAATATACCCCTACTACTCCAAAAAGTAACAGTACAAAAATAATCACTTCTTCGTAGAAGTTTGGAATATCCATATTGTATGACCTGATAGTGAGATGAGTAATGATTCTAGCATAAGTTAGGTTTGAGTCAGACCCATAGTATTGGCACTTGATAGAAGTATAAAAATTTAATTTAATTTAATTTAATTATTATGATAAGAATTATGATATAGTTATAAAATGACTATAATCAATTGCAACTATGTTGTAATAAAATTAACTTTATTGGTACCACAAAATGAATCCTATAAATGACGATACAGAAGAAAATACTTCAGACCAGGCCATAGACAATACAGAAATATCATTTAAAGAACGTCTTACTTATGATAAACTGGGATTTTATTATATCTCATTACCCATTATACTTGTCGGAAATCTTTTAGGTGCATTCCTCTTGTCTGCCATACAGTTAAGGGAAGTAGATCTATATTCCATTAGTATCTGGCTTCTGCTTAGTTTCATCATGTTTCTGTATAGATTTTATAATTATTATCGGTTTAAACGTGAGAGCGAGACCCATAAACTTAGAGATGCAAATATCTGGCTTGACAGATACTATACGAATACCTTAATCAGCGGTATTGTTTGGGGGAGTAGTGCATTTTTACTATTCCCTGAGTCAGGCCTTCTAAATCAAATGATCCTGCTTTTCTTTTTATTTCCCATTGGTTTTTCATCTATGGGTATATTGGCATCAAAACGTGACCTATTATTAACGTATGCATTGCTCGCATATTCCCCTATTATTTTGCGTCTCTTTTTTATGGAAGATGAGCTTTATTCAACCATTGCATATACTGTTCTTGCCTTGATGCTCATCATGATACTTACAGCAAATTATTATGGGAAAGTAATCAATAATTCTTTGATCAACCGTCAACATTTTATGACCATCAAACATACACATGAAAAACTCAAAGAACGTTTTTTCTCTTTGTTTGAACGTGCACCTGTGGGGATTTACTATTATAACTCTTCTTTAGAATTACAAGATGTAAACATACAATTCATGCATATGAATAAGGTAGAAGATAAAGGAGAATTACTCAATAAAAGTCTCTATAACTTTTCTAACTATCAAATAATCGAAGCGCATAAAGAAGTATTTGAAGGGAAAACAGGAAATTATCGTGGTCCTTTTGATGTCCTCAACGGCCATGAGAATCTTTACGTGAACCTTTCAACTGTACCCATGCTTGATACAGATGGAAATGTCGCTGGGGGTATCACCATTATCAACGATATTACCAGTGAAGTCACAGCAAAAGAAGAGATGATCAAAAATGCCTACTATGATATGCTTACGAATATACCAAATCGTACACTCCTCTTAGATAGACTGAAATCATTTCTGACAAAAAAAAGAGAAAAAAAAGAGTATGCAGCTTTACTTTTTCTTGATATTGATCATTTCAAAAAGGTCAATGAAACCTATGGACATAATGTCGGTGACCAACTTCTTAAACAGGTGGTCACACGTATTGAAGACACCATAGGAAGCCAAGAACTCTTTGCACATATCTTTAGTAACAAATTTGTCATTCTTATCTGTTCTTTAGATACAGATAAAACGAGTTCCGAGGAAATGACATCAAAATATATAAGTACCATTTACGATAAGTTTGCCACACCGTTTAAACTTGTAGGCGATGAATATCATGTAAGTTTCAGCACGGGTGTTGTACTTTTCAATGACAATACAGCATCCGCCTATGACCTTCTCAAACGTTCTGAAACCGCAATGTATGAAGCAAAAAAGAGTGCAAGAGGTACAAGACAATTCTATCAAAGCAGCATGAGTCAAGAGACACAGGAAACACTTCTGTTAGAAAATGACATCCACAAAGCAATGAGAGACAATGAACTTCAAATATATTATCAGCCTCAAGAAGATATACAACAAAACAAGATCATCGGAGCAGAAGCACTTGTACGATGGAATCATCCAGAAAAAGGTTTTATTTCTCCTTCAAAATTCATACCGATTGCGGAGGAGAGTGGAATCATTATCAAACTTGAACAGTGGATCATCGATAAAACCCTCAGCGAGATAAAAGGCTTAAGTCAGCGCTTGAATAGCTTCCCATTAGATCATATCGCTATTAATATCTCAACCGTACACTTCCTACAACCGCACTTTGTAGAAAAGCTCATGTTACAACTTCATGGGCACGATGTAAAAGCAGAATGGATTGAGCTGGAAATAACAGAGAGTGGTATTATGCGAAATATTGATGAAGCAGCAAAAAAGATCAAAGAATTGAAAAATTTTGGTTTTACTTTTGCTATAGATGATTTTGGAACAGGATATTCTTCTCTTGCTTATCTCAAAGAACTTCCTGTCGATATCGTCAAAATAGACCAATCTTTTATTATGAATATGCTTAGAAGTAAGGGGGATGCCATCATCGTTGAAGCCGTTATTGCGATTGCAGAAAAGTTTCATTTTAAGGTCTTGGCAGAAGGCGTAGAAGATAAAGAAACATTAGAAGCTTTGCAAGTCTTAAAATGTGACATATATCAAGGATATTATGGAAATAAACCAATGACTATGCAAGAGTTTGAGAAACTCTTATGATACGCTTTGAAGGTACAGCATAAAGTATGCTGTACTCTTCAAGATTAGAGTGCCTTTGTCGCTAAAGAAGCTACCCTGGAAGCAAATGCTCCCTTATCTTTCGGTTCAAGTCCCTCAGAGAGTTTTGCAGAATCTAAAAGTATCCATGAGAGATCAGCAAAGAGAGCTTTGTCTTCAAGACTATCCAGCTTCTTTATCATTTCATGATCTGGATTGATTTCCAAAATAAGAGGTGTCTCCGGCATCTCTTGTCCCATCTGTGCAAACATCGCAGCCATACCCGCCATAGGATCAGAGCTGTCTTTGAGCACACATGATGGACTAGATGTAAGTCTTGCAGAAGTTTTAACTTCTTTAACCTCTTCCCCCAACACCTCTTTAATCTTATCAGTAAGAGATTTAAACTCTTTTGAAATTTCTTCTTTTTCTTCATCACTCTTAGAGTCTGGTGCATCAATAGCTGCAATATCTTTTAGACTCCACTCTTTATACGTCCCTATCATCGGGCTGACAATACTATCTACTTCACTGTCATCCATAATAAGCACTTCGATATTTGCTTCTTTATAGGCTTCAAGCAGAGGGGAGTTTCTCAACACTTTTTCATCATCACCAACAATGTAGTAAATTTCTTTTTTCTCAGAATCACCACGGCTTATATACTCTTCAAATGAGACAAGTCCTTCCTGTGTTGAACTCTTATATTTGACTATATCAAGCAACAACTCTTTATTGACATGGTCTATATAAATACCCTCTTTCATCACCTTGTTGTACTGTGCTGAAAAAGTGTCTGCATCTTCACCACTTAATTTTTTGATGGCTTGAAGTATTTTCTTCGTTGAATTTTGCTTGATGTTCGCCAAAATTCTGTTCTCCTGCAGTAATTCACGAGAGACATTGAGGGGTAAATCTTCAGAGTCTATAATCCCTTTTACAAAACGTAAATAAGGAGGCAATAATTCTTTACTGTCATCGGTGATAAATACACGTTTAACATAAAGTTTTACGCCCGCTTCATAATCTGCTCTGTACATATCCATAGGTGCAGTTTTAGGAATGTAAAAGAGTGTAGTAAACTCTTGTGCACCCTCTACTCTGTTATGTAAGTAGGTTAAAGGTTCATTATCACCATGTGCCAATGTTTTATAAAACTCTACATAATCCTCTTCGGAAAGTTCAGACTTTGGAAGTGTCCAGAGTGCTGTTGCTTCATTGATCTGTTCTGATTTATTGACCATTTTAGTCGTTGCATCATCACCTTCTCCCTCTGTCTCTTCTTCGGAGTAATTCAACATAATAGGGTATGCAATATGGTTAGAGTACTTTTTAACAACCTCTTGTGTTCTCCCTTTGTCTAAAAACTCTTTTTCATCGTCTTTGAGTTTGATGTAAATAATTGTTCCATGTTCTTCTTTAGTCACAGGCTTCACTTCAAACTCACCTGTACCGTCGGTACTGAACATATAGGCTTGATCTTCACCTGCCTTCTTAGAGATAACATCCACTTTATCTGCTACCATAAATACAGAATAAAATCCTACCCCGAACTGACCTATGAGGTTTGAGTCTTTTTTCGCATCACCTGTCATATTTTCCATAAAAGCTTTTGTACCAGACTTTGCAATGGTCCCCAAGTGGTCCATCAAATCTGCCTCATTCATCCCTATACCATTATCACCGATAGTAAGAGATTTATCTTCTTTGTCTAGTTTAATGAACACTTTTCCTGACCAGTCGTCTCTTTTAAACTTCTCATCCGTTAAAGAAAGATAATTAAATTTGTCTAATGCATCTGAAGAGTTAGATATAAGTTCTCTAATAAAAATTTCTTTATTAGAGTAAAGTGAATGTGTCATGAGCTTTAAAAGTTGCCCAATTTCTGTTTGAAACTGATGTTTTGCCATTGTGTTTCTCCTAAATAGTATTAATTTTGTGAGATTATAATATATTTTAGTAAATATTACAAGTTTTTTTAAAGATAGTTTAGTGGTATTGACTAAAGTATATATATTAAAAAACTTTTTTATTCCTGTTATAATGTAGGTATGAAAAATTTATATCTTATAAGACATGCAAAATCAGATTGGGATGATGAAAGCAATAGTGACTTCGAGAGAGGTCTGAGCAAAAGAGGACAAAAAGCTATCTTAACCATGGCAGATGCACTCAAAGAGAAAAAGATCATACCAGATCTCATACTTTCCAGTTCTGCCACAAGAGCCAAACTCACTGCCAAAGGTTTAGCTAAAGAGATAGGTTATAGTGGGGAAATTAAATACATAGATGCCCTCTATATGGCAGCTCCTTTACAGGTCATTGCCATTATCAAAGAGATAAAAGACAAATACGATAAGGTATTTGTCGTGGGACACAATCCTGAAACAACTGAATTAACAAACCTAATGATAGATGAATACCTTGATAATGTACCTACCTTAGGTATCGTCGCATTGAGCGTGCCTATTAGGCATTGGAAGGAATTCAGACCTAAAAAAGCAAAATTTGATTTTTTTATTTACCCTAAAATGTACCTATGAAGGGCACTTCTACATATTTTATTATTTTTCAGGAACTTCACACCCTAATTTTTGACGTTCTGCTGAATATTCTGCATATTTTTTGTCTATATCTCTTAACATTTGCTTTCTGTTATTACTCACAGTAATTGCTGGTGTAGGTATAGCTGTAGCTTTTTCTTCTAAATGGAAAGCACTGGTGTTTTTTACTACTTCAGCAAATCTATCCAATCTTATAATTTTTTTATCTATAGCCGAACAGGGATTAGACGCAAGGGTACTGTTACCTACAGAAGCCATGTTATCAGCCACTTGACCAGTACACCCCGCCATAAGTGTAGCCATAGAGAGAGAAGAGATTGTTAGTAAAAGAGTTTGTTTCATGAAATAATCCTTTTTAAAATATTATAGCAGAACCATTTCAAATAAACTTAATTATATGAAGAGAAAATATCACTTCAATCGTTCAGTGGTCACTTCATCAGGTTCAATTTCACATAAGAGTGTGTCTTGTCCGCAATGACGACAGGTTGTTCTCATTGTAAACATATACCATCCATTTTTATCTTTTAGTATAGGTTGCTTACATTTAGGGCAAGAAATCCTACTCTGAATAATCGCAAAAACCATGATAGGTAAAGCATAAAACAGATTTTCAGTAAATATGGAAAGTATCACTAAACTCCCTATAACAATAGAGAGGAACATATATTTCAGGTAAGAAGAAAAACACATAACAGTACTACTACTCCCACTCAATCGTTGCAGGAGGCTTGGAACTTATGTCATAGACCACACGGTTTATCCCATCAATCTCATTAATAATTCTTCTACTCATACCCTCAAGTACATCATGCGGTACATGTGCAAATGTAGCGGTCATTCCATCTACAGATTCTACCATACGGATACACACAGTGTTGTCGTAGGTACGATTGTCGCCCATAACACCTACTGACTGTACGTTAAGTAAGACAGTAAACGCCTGCCATACTTTGTCGTAGTAGCCTGTGGCTTTAAGTTCTTCTTGCATGATGGCATCAGATTCTCTTAGAAGTCTCAATGCCTCTTCATTTACGTCACCCATCACCCTAATAGCTAGACCTGGTCCAGGAAAAGGATGTCTGCCTATCATGTGTTTTGGAAGTCCAAGTTCAATACCCAGTTTTCTTACCTCATCTTTAAAAATTTCTCTAAGTGGTTCTACCAATTCAAATGTCATCCAATCGGGAAGTCCCCCTACATTATGATGAGACTTAATGGTCTTGGATGGTCCTTTAACCGAAACGGACTCGATAACATCCGTATAGAGTGTCCCTTGTGCCAGAAAACTTACATCTGTATGTTTTTTTGCTTCCGCATCAAAGACTTCAATGAACTTCTCACCGATAGCTTTTCTTTTAGTCTCAGGATCAGCCACGCCTGCCAATGCTTCCATAAATTCTTTTTTCGCATCGATAGTGATGAGTGGTATACCTACAAGTTTAAACATGTCTTGTACCTGCTCTGCTTCGTCTTTACGGAGAAGTCCCTGGTCTACAAATACACAGATAAGTTGTTCTTTTGGCAATGCTTCGTTAAGCATGGCAGCCACAACCGAAGAGTCTACTCCACCACTTACACCACAAAGCACTTTTTTGTCACCTACTTGTGCTTTAATCGCGGCTATTTTTTCCTTGGCAAAACTTCCCATGTTCCAAGTACTGTCACAACCGCAGATCTGCTTAGCAAAGTTTTTCAACATTGCTGTACCTTCTGCCGTATGATGTACTTCCGCGTGAAATTGAAAGGCATATACTTTTCTGCTTTCATCCGCAATGGCAGCAAAAGGAGAATTTTCACTTGTCCCGATCACTTCAAATCCATCAGGAATACTCTCGGCTTTGTCTCCATGGCTCATCCATACAATAGAATCATCAGGAATATCTTTGAAGATGCTAGAGTCCTTTTCTATTTTGAGTTTTGCTTTTCCGTATTCATGATGGTCTGCAGCTACAACGCTTCCACCAAAATGCTGTGTGATAAGCTGCATACCATAACAGATACCCAAGATAGGCAGTCCCAAATCCCACACTCTCTCATCTGGCTTATATGCATCTTTAGCATATACAGAGGCTGGACCACCAGAAAGAATGATACCTTGTGGCTTTCTTGCCTTAATATCTTCAATACTCTCACGGTAAGGCACTACTTCAGTATAAACACCACTTTCTCTAAGTTTTCTAGCGATAAGCTGTGTGTATTGTGATCCGAAGTCTAAGACTAATATAGGTACTTGTTTCATGATGTTTCCTTATATGTGTATGGCTAAATTTTCAAAATAAAAACTTAACTATAAAAATACTTTTTGTTTCCATGAGAGTAACTCAGGGAAACAAATTCTCAGCAACATAGCCTGTTGTATGTTACGCGCCAATTCCAAAGATTTGAAACTGCACATACCAAACAGCAACAGATACAATGTAACCCACAAGGACGGTCCAAGCGAGTTTCATATGTGATGCAAAGGTATAGATACCGTGAAGTTTACCCATTACACCCACACCGGCGGCAGAACCAAATGAGATGAGGGAGCCACCCACACCTGCCGTAAGCGTTACAAGCATCCACTGTGCCTGTTGTGCCTGTGCAGATGCCCCCATGTCTGGACTTGATTTAAGTACCGCTGACATTACAGGAACGTTATCAACAATAGCTGAGAGGAATCCTACTCCGATGTTTACTGTCGTAGCTCCATACTGAGTATAAAGTGCAGTAAAGTATTCCAGGAAACCTAAGAAGTGAAGTCCCCCGACCGCAGCTAAAATACCAAAGAAGAAAAGAAGTGTGTCATTTTCAATTTTAGAAATAAAGGAGAAGACATTGACAGTAGGACAAACGACACCATCACTATCATATCTTACTTCTCTGCTCATTTTGTAGATATAGAGTTTCAAAACAGCCAAACCAAACATCATCCCCCACATTGCAGGCAAATGAAGCACTTGGTGTGAGATAACAGCTGATGCGATGGTGAAAGCAAAAAGTCCTATAATCACTTTTCCACCTGGAGCAATATGAACCTTTTTTTCACCTTCTGTAAATGGTGGAGTACCACTTGGAATAAAACGACTTAAAAGAAATGCCGTAATAAGCCATCCCAATATAGATGCAGGGAAAAGGTAAAGAAAATCAACAAAATCCCCTTTACCCTCAACCCATACCATCAATGTAGTGATATCACCAAATGGAGACCACGCACCTCCGGCATTCGCTGCAACAACGATATTTACCGCAGAAGGCACAATAAATGCTTTATTAGTTTTGTCAATAGTGATCAATACAGTTGAAAGTATAAGTGCAGTCGTTAAGTTATCTGCAACAGGAGAGATAAAGAAAGCTAAAATACCAGTGATCCAGAAAAGTTTTTTATAATCATAGCCTTTTGAGACAAGATTATAACGTAATGCAGAAAATACATCTCTATCGATCATCGCTTCGATATACGTCATAGCAACAAAAAGGAAGAAGAAAATCCCTGCAATCTCAAAAAGAAGTATCTCTATTTCATGATGTAAATGTTCGCCATCTAAACCATTCATGGCATAATAGGCACCAATGAGCATAAAGATAAATGTACCTGCAAAAAGTGCTGGCTTTGCTTTATTTATATGATACTTATCTTCTGCTGCAATAAAGTAATATGCTATTACAAATATTGCAAGTGAGGCTATCCCCACCCATGTAGTGGTTAAATCTACTGTTGATCCCAATGCTTCTGTCATTTCTTCTCCTAATTCTTTTGTATGCCATATAGTTCTAAACATTTATTTTATATAGACTCCATATAATGTGAGCCCAAAGACTCTTTTCTTGCAAGTGCTGCATCCACGATCGCAGATGCTGTATTTAGCCTAAGTCTTAGCAGTCTTCCTATCTCTTTATTTTTCATATCATAAATGAGATTTTTGGCTTCATGCAACCCTTTGGTTGTCCTAATAATTCCTATATCGTCCCACATCACTTGACGCAGTTTATGTTTATAGATTTTATCGTTTTCTTTGTGCAGAATATTACCGTAATCTTTCTCAAATTTAGGTGTCGCAACGGCTTTATGTGTTTTAGAAAGCATATGGTCTACTGCACGCTTGGCAAAGACTACTCCTTCAAGAAGTGAATTGGATGCCAAACGATTGGCTCCATGTACCCCTGTTCTTGCTGCTTCTCCTATAACATAAAGACCTTCCATCCCGTCTATACAACCATTGGTATCACATTTTATGCCTCCGTTAGCGTAGTGAAATGCAGGTGAAATAGAAATCTTATCTTGCGGAAATTTGTAACCCAGTGCACCAAAAGTATGTGTGATGTTAGGAAAACGGTGTTCAAACCATTTTTCTTCGAACATGGAAAAATCAAGATATGCTTTTTGTCCCGTTTTTCGTTTATGATTGAAAATACCGCGAGCCACTATATCCCGACTTGCAAGCTCTCCTCTCTCATCATAATCAAATAAGAAACGTCTGCCCTCTTCATCAATAACATGCGCACCCTCACCTCTAAGTGCTTCAGTGAGTAACAGTTTTCTTGCATAAGGGGTATCTACAAATACGGTAGGATGAAACTGCATAAATTCCATATCGGAAAGCTCTATGCCCTTTTCAACACAGATACCATGAATGTCAGCACTCACTGTACGAGAGTTTGTATTATATGCATAAAGTGAACCTATGCCTCCAGAAGCGATGATGACATCATCTGCATAAATGGTTGTGGGTTCATAATTTACGGTTGCTTTTACTCCAAAACATCTGCCATTTTCTATAAGCAGGTCATACACCAGTGTATTTTTTTGAAGTTGATGTTTGTTTTGCACCATCATAAAGTAATGCATATAACGCCCCGTAGCATCTCCTCCGGCATGGATGATACGCTTAACAGAGTGTGCAGCTTCTCTAGTATAAAGAAGGTTCCCTTCTTTGCCTGTATCAAAATGCATACCTTGTTTGATGATGTCAGGAGTGGTTTTGAGTGAAGTACGAGAGAGTATTTCCACTGCTTCTTTGTTATTATGGTACGACCCTGCTGCCATAGTATCTTCTATATGCACAGGGATATCAGCTTCATTCAAGGCTGTAGCCATACCCCCCTGGGCATAAAAAGTATTACATTCCCAAGGGATATCTTTACAGACTACCAACACTTTTTTACTTGCTGGTAGCTGCATTGCTGCATAAAGTCCAGCTATACCGGCACCTATAATAAGTACATCATATTTCTGCATCATTAGCCTTCTAACTTTATAGTTGTGTTACTTTCTACAGTATCTGTCACATAGACAGGGTTTGTTTTATAGCCACACCCTGTTAAGATGATACAGCAAAGTGATGTTATAATCGCTTTATGAAAAAAGCCAGTATGATTTTGTCTCATTTATCTTCTCAACCTCAGTTTAAATCATTAAAACGACAAGAGTGTTACCAAAAATATATCGATCTTCTTAGTCCCAAATGGCAAAAAGCTGTTGCCTTTGTTTATATCAAAGATGAGACACTTTTTATAGCAGTTACACATCCTGGTTTTAAAATGGAACTTAATTATAATAGAGATTTATTAAAAACCCTATTAACTCAGCTTAGCAAATACGATGAAGCGTGTGAGATGATGCAAGCCCAAAAGGTTATTATCTTTCATAGTAAGTATCATGCTATGCCTCAAGAAAAAATATCTTATGTGAGTGTACCTCGCTATCATGAACTCTCCAAGGGAGATTTTGAAACACCTTCGGATGAAGAACTCAAAGAAAAATTTGAACGTATCAAAGCTATTATTTCATGCAATCAGTAATTCAAAATCTTCCCTCCTGCGCAGGTGTTTATCAATATTTTGATGCGACAGGGAAACTACTTTATGTAGGAAAAGCCAAAAATCTCAAGAACAGAGTCAAGAGCTATTGGCGTTTTACTCCTGAACTTACCCCCAACGAAACACAGAGTTCACGTATCATTAAAATGCTACATGAAGCCAATAGATTAGAATACATCGTTGTGGAAACAGAAGAAGATGCCCTTATTCTGGAAAATTCTCTTATCAAACAACTCAAACCCAAATACAACATACTACTTCGTGATGATAAAACCTATCCTTACATCTACATTGATGAATCTGTAGATTACCCTAGGTTTGAGATCACCCGAAAAGTCATCAAAGGAAAAGATGTCACCTATTATGGACCTTTCCCTTCTGGGGGAAAAGCTCTGTTTGATGCCCTTTATGAAGTCTATCCTCTTGTACAAAAAAAGTCTTGTCTAAGAGAAGGAAAAGCGTGTCTTTTCTATCAAATCAAAAAATGTCTTGCACCCTGCGAATCGAAGGTTACTCCTGAAGCCTATGGAGAGATAGTCACACAAGCCAAAACATCCATAGTCAAACGTAAACATCTCATCTCTACCCTAGAAGAAAAAATGATAACCCTTGCTATGCAAGAACGTTACGAAGAAGCAGGAGCCATGAGAGATACTATAAATGCTATCTCTTCCCTCACAATTTCGTCAAACATCGACTTGGCCAATACACTTGATCTTGACATATTTGCCATACAAACGGGTGATGAAAGAGGTGTTGTCGTCAAACTCTTTATGAGGGGAGGTAAAATTATCTCCTCCGCATACTCATATTTTAGACATACACACATCTTTGATGAGAATGAAGCCTATAAACAGGCTTTATTAGAATTTTATACCATAGACACACCCAATAGTTGCAAACAAATTCTTACTGCCCATACCTTTGAAGACTCTCAGCAAGTTGCCGCAAGCCTTTCGACTCGTTTTAGTAAAAAAATAGAGATACTTACTCCTCAACGTGGATCCAAAGCTAAACTCATCACGTTAGCTCTGAAAAACTGTGAAGAGTTATTACGTAAAACACAGAGTGATACTATTATGGAACAAAGAATAGCTGATCTCTTTGATCTTACTGTCATCCCTTACCGTATAGAAACCTTTGATAATTCTCACCTTATGGGAGTAGCTACAGTAGGAGGCATGGTCGTCTGGGATGAAAACAAATGGGACAAAAACACTTACCGACGATACGCTTTGCACGCACGTGATGAATATGGGCAGATGAAGGAAATGCTCTCCAGACGTATAGAAAAATTTAAAGAAGAACCTGCTCCAGACCTCTGGATACTTGATGGAGGACAAGCAAATCTCAACCTTGCAAAAACACTTCTAAAAGCAGCCAATGTCAATCTCGATGTCATCGCTATAGCCAAAGAAAAACTCGATGCAAAAGCACACCGTGCCAAAGGTGCAGCCAAAGACCTACTCTATACTTCCAATGGACTCCTTGAACTCAAACCAAATGATAAACGTCTGCATTGGATACAACGCCAAAGAGATGAAGCACATCGTTATGCCATCACCTATCATCAGAACAAAAAACGTAAAGAAGATACACAGATTTCACTTCTCAATAAAAAAGGGATAGGCAAAGCAACTGTCAAAAAATTAATCGATTATTTTGGGACGTTCGAAGCCATAGAAAATGCATCTCATGAAGATCTTGAAAAAGTTACAAATAAGAAAATTTCAAACATTATTAAAAATTATAATCCATAATCGTACAAAATTTAATATTTTTTACTAAAAAATTCTTAATTCATTCTATTTTTAGTTTAATTGTACTAAAGTTTTAGCAACAGTGTTATGTATGTAACATTTAGTAGGTTGAATGTTCTAGCCTAAATTATGTTATGCATAACTCTAAGTTAAAAAGCTAAACTCATTGTGAAGTGGGGACGGAAAACTATGGGTCTTATATAGATTGCCAGGTTACAGATAGTAAACTTCCAGTCATAAGTTTACTTGAGCTACATTTCTTCTTCACACACTTGACACACTAAAAAAGGGGAAAGAATACTATGAATAGACCTGATCCGATTGATGAAAAGTATATCTTTGAGAAAGGTTTAATAGTTAGTTCTACAGACCTTAAAGGTATCATTACATATGCTAACAGAAAATTCTGTGAAATCTCAGGATACACTAAAGATGAACTCGTAGGCAAGAATCATAACATCGTAAGACATCCAGATATGCCACAAGCGGCATTTAAAGAACTATGGGACACGATACAAGGGGGAAAAGAGTGGACAGGTATCGTAAAAAACCTCAGAAAAGATGGTAGATATTATTGGGTTTATTCACATATTTCACCTATAGTTGTCAACGGAGAAGCCACTGGTTACTCTGCAGCCAGAAGACCTGCATCTGCTACAGAAGTCGCAGAGACAGTTCCTGTTTATAGGGATTTGCTAGAAAAAGAAAATAAGTAAAAAGAGGTTGTTGATAAAATGTACTATATACTAAACCAAACAAATCAGATTATTGCCGCTGATGATAATTTATTGGAGTTCTGTGGACTATCTCACATAGATGAACTATCTTTGAAAATGGCATTAGGCGATATAACATTTGATCTTATATCTGAAGAAAATATTATTATTAATACAGATACTGATCATAAAACATTTCCTATATCTAAAATCTCTCTTTCAAGTATGCTTGGTCATCTAACATTAGTTGACATAAAAGTAGAGAAAGAAGAGGATACTACAGAGCGTATCGCTCCTCTAGACGTAGACTCAGATCTTGTTTCTACCAAATCAGACATTGAGTATAAAAGTGACGTAGTAGAAACTGCCGAAGATGACAATGACTTGTTTGAACTCAAATCAGAGGAAGCATCAGAGAAAGGCATAACCAGTACGGAAGAATTGCTCGATAACTTAGCTGAGGATACAGATATACTGGATCTAGGTATATCTACTAAAGAAGATGAGGTGGCGAAGGAAGAACCTGTTAGCGATGACAATGCTGAAATCCCTATAGACATAGAAAAAGTCAGACAACAAATCGGTGTTTCCAAGGAAGACTACCATACCTTCCTAAATGAGTACATCGACACTGCACTTGATTTAGAAGAAGACCTTCAAAGTGAAGATAGCGTGAAACGCACAAGTGCTATTGGAACCTTATCTCATCTTGGTGAGGTATTGCAACTTCCTGTTATTGGGGATATTCTTACAAAAGTTGATACAGCACCTATAGACAAGAAAAAAGAAATCATAGAATCTTTTTACGCTGCACTTTCCAGAATAACAACGTCTCAAACCTCTAAAGAAAAATCTAAAATTGATCTCAATGATGTACAAAAAGAAGTAGCACCTGCAGTCACAGTAAACAAAAAAAGCTTCGGAGATATCAGTCTTGAAGGTATCAAACCTATTCATTTTGACTTTCAACTTGAACAAGCTGCAGAGGAATTAAGTTTACCAGTGGAGCTCATTGAAGAATTTGTACATGATTTTATAGAGCAAGCACATGTTGAAACAAAGAAAATGTTAAAAGCCTATGAAGACGGTGATTTAGATACTATTCAAAAAATAGGCCATTTACTCAAAGGAACATCCAGTAACCTTCGTATCAATGCTTTATCTGATACGCTCTATCAGATACAGTTTTGTGAAGACCCTACTCTCTTAGAAGATTATATCAAAGACTACTGGGGACACTTTTTGTCTTTTGAAATACAAATAAACGCACTAGCAAAATAAAAGGAAATACACTATGACTATACGTAATAGACTTAAACTGATTGGACTTGTACCAATTACACTGCTCATTCTGCTATCGAGTTATTTCTTTATAACTTCATACATAAACTTTGAAAAAGCAACGACACTTAAAACGACACTTATAAATAATGCCGCTATGGACAAAGCACTTGTTAATATAGGTAAAGAAAATGGATTAACTGCTTTATATCTAGCAAATGATAAAAAAGAATTTTTAGATGCACTCAACAAACAGCGAGAGACTTTAGATTATGTTTTTGAAGATGTCAAATATGAAGTGATTACAAAAAGGGATGCTTACATTCCTCTATTGCATAAACTTTTCAATAAGCAAGATCAGGTACAGGACGATCCCTATCAAAAATTTTTAACAAATGCTGCTGAACTTCCTGAAACAAGAAAAAAAATAGATACAGAAAATGTAGATTTCAAAAGTATATTTTTTACAAAATATACAGAAGAGCTGTCTACCCCAGTCTTGGATAAACTTTTAACGGTTAAAAAATACTCACTGAATACTGAGATTTCCTCACTTATTTCCACACTCATACAGCTTTATACAGTAAAAGAAAATGCCTCACTCGAAAGAGGTTTTGTTTCATATTATATGGCTAAGAAGTCTTCTATGTCATTTGATGAGATTGCTACATGGGATGCCTATAAGACAAAAGCCAATGTTTTTGATATTAAACAAGTAACAAATCCTGCATTACGTAAACAACTCAAAAAAGTACTTTATAGTGATCAGGCAAAAGAGACAATGAGTGAATTAGCTATGACTTCCTCTGCGGTTCAAACCGATACCGACAATGGTGACTACGTAGAAAATGTTCTGGACTGGTTTACACTTCAAACAAAAAAGATTACACTCATTTCAAAAGCAGAACTTGTGGTGTCAAATACATTATGGCAAAAAAGTGATATCTACCTTCAAAAACAACTTTTACTTCTTTCTATTGCAGCATCTATTTGGCTACTGAGTTTTATTTTGGCCTATTTGGGATATACAACTACAAGAGATATTACAAGAAACATTAAAGAACTTGAAGAAGTATTGAACAAAGCAGTCGATGACATGAAAAGTAGTGATCAATATCTTGCATCAGATTCACTTGCTATTGAAAATATCGAACTCGATACCCACGAAGGTACAAAAGAGGCGTATAAGTTCCTTGAAGCACTAGTAGAGACAGCAAAAGATGATAAACTTATTGCCCTTCAGGCCAGTGAAGCAAAATCTCTTTTCCTCGCAAATATGTCACATGAGATTCGTACACCACTTAATGGTATCGTTGGATTTACTGAGATATTACGTAGTACCGATCTTACTGAAGAACAAGATGAATTCCTTTCTATCATTGATAAAAGTTCTGAAAATCTTCTTAGTATTATTAACAATATTCTAGACCTTTCAAAGATTGAAAGTAATAAAACTGAAATAGAAAGTATCGTATTTGATGCGTCTGAAGAGTTTGAAAGTGCAGTTGAGACCTATTCTGTGGCAGCAACAGAGAAAAATGTTGACCTGAACTACTATATGGATCCAACTATTTCTGCAAAACTTAAAGGTGATCCAACGAAAATTAAAGAGGTAGTTATTAACCTTCTTTCAAATGCCGTTAAATTTACAAGTTACGGTGGGGAAATAAACCTTGAAATTCTAAAAATAACAGATGAAAATGGTCAAAATAAAGTTCAGTTTACCATAAGAGATAATGGGATCGGTATGACAAAAGATCAACAATCTCGTATTTTTGATGCCTTTTCTCAAGCCGATGTATCTGTTACAAGAAAATATGGAGGTACAGGTCTTGGTCTTACTATTTCTAGTGAGTTTGTTACACTTATGGGCGGAAAGATTGAACTTGAAAGTGCTAAAGACCATGGTACATCATTCTTCTTCTCACTCCCATTAGAGGAAGTTGTATCTACGGAAGTCAATTATACACATGCCTTTACTGACCTTACCATAGGCAAATATGAGCAAAATATTCCAACAAAACTAGACAGCTATCTAGAAAAATATTTTGAATACTTTGGTCCAACTGTCAAACATTTTGAGTCCATAGGGGAGCTCAAAGAACTTGACAATAATAATGTATGTAAAAACTACTGGATTGATATTGATAAAGCAAAACAAAATATCTTGGATGCTGTTCAGCATATGGATAAGTCCAAACTCATCGTTATGGCAAATATCACTAGTCGTAATAAACTTGAAGAACTTGGTATTGATCAAAAGAATGTTATCTATAAACCAGTTACACTCAGTAAACTAAAAGCAGTATTAAACAATAGTGCTAATGTAACGCCTCAACTTATTGAAGAATCAAAAAGAAAACAAGAGACTAAATTTGATGCTAATGTATTGGTGACAGAAGATAATATCATTAATCAGAAGCTTATTAAACGTATACTTGAAGAACATGGAATTACCGTTGATCTTGCAAACAATGGTCTTGAATCATTTGAAAAACGCCGAAACGGCAATTATGACCTGCTCTTTATGGACATTCAAATGCCAGTGATGGATGGGATTGAAGCAACGCATGAAATACTCGACTATGAAGAAGATGAAAATGTACCTCATATTCCTATCGTGGCCTTAACAGCAAATGCACTTAAAGGTGACAGAGAGAGATTCTTAAGTGAAGGTATGGATGAATATATCACCAAGCCTATTGAAACAACCGAATTACTTTATGTACTAAATAAGTTTTTAGCGGACAAAGCAGGTTCCATAACAAGTGAGCCTATCAAAGAAGAAAAGGAAATTGTTGCAGTTGCACCAGAGGAGACTGTCAGTCCTGCCATTGATATGTCAGATGAACCGCTTGCGCTAAATATCGAAGAGCCTGCTCTTGACCTCAGTGAAACGCAAGAGCGCAAAAAGATTCTTATTGCTAAGAAATTCTTACTGTCACGTAGAATCTTAGCAAAAGTATTGGAAAATCTTGGTCATGACTATGATGTATTGGATGACACACAAATGCTGGAGAGTAAACTGGAGTCTGCTAACTATGATATAGTCTTTACTGATACCGAACTGGTCACAGAGTCTATCAGCCAGTCCACTGAAAATATAGCTATAATTTCCTCAAGCAATACAAATAATCCTCAAGAGGCTGCTGTACTAAAGGGTGAAACCATTAGCAATACAGTATCAAAAGAAGAGATAGAAAACATAATTACAAAGTATAGAGAATAATAAAAATGGCATTAAAAGTACTTGTTGTTGATGATGACTTCATCAACAGAAAACTATTACACACTCTTTTAAAAAAGAACCCAACCGTAACAGATATTATAGAAGCAGAAAATGGTTCTGATGCATTAGAGAAGTTAAAAAGAGATTCTACTGTAGATCTCATACTACTAGATATTATGATGCCCATTGTAGATGGGGTAGAATTTCTTAAGATCTTTCGATCCGACATGTCAAATGCACATATCCCTGTCGTTGTACTTTCTACAGATGATACACGCAAAGCGGAAGTGTTTGACAATGGGGCAAATGACTTTTTGCGTAAACCCGTAAAAGAAGCTCAGCTCATAGAAAAAATGGTCCAATGGACATCATAATTCCTTAGTCTTACAGCTTGACATAGCTTTATAAGCTATGTCAAGACTTATAAAAATCACTCCCCTTATTTTACAAATATTTCTTTCAGTACTTCCTCTACACGAGAAACCCCAATAATCTTTATATGATTTTTTACTTCATCAGGCATATCATCTAAATCACGTTCATAGTTTTTCATTGGAATAAGTGCTTTTTTAACCCCTGCTTTATACGCGGCGATCAGCTTCTCTTTCAGTCCACCTATAGGTAACACTTTCCCCGTAAGCGTCACTTCCCCAGTCATCGCAACTTTGTTGTCTATCTTTTGTCCGCTTAAAATAGAAGCAATAGCACTCACCATAGCAATACCGGCACTTGGACCATCTTTTGGTGTTGCCCCTTCAGGTACATGAATATGAAGATCATAACGTTTATAGACTTCACTTGAATCTATGGGAATATGCTCTTCTCTTTCTTTGTTGCTGTGTGGGATAACGGAAGGGGAAATAGACAGAGTTCCCTTATCTATCAGTATTTTTACAACAGAATGTGCGATACGTACAGACTCTTTCATCACGTCACCTAGGCTACCAGTAAGCTGTAATGCACCCTTGCCTTTGATCTTGATCGCTTCTATAGTTAAGACATCCCCGCCAACCGCCGTCCAAGCCAATCCATTGACAACTCCGACTTGAGGGTTACTTTCTACTAAAGAGATTTCAAAGATTTTTTTGTCTGTAAATTTCTCCAAATTCTTTTGGGTGATCATGATGCCGTCTTTTGATTTATCTTCCAAAAGTTGTCTAGCACCCTTTCGCATCAATCCGGCTATTCTACGACGTAGATTTCGCACACCTGCTTCTCTGGTATATTCATCTATTAAACTTTTAAGTGCTTTGCCGGAAATAGAAAATTCTCTACTTTTTAGTGCATGCTTTTTAAGTTCCTGAGGTATAAGATAACGCTTTGCTATTTCAAACTTCTCTTTAGGTGTATAAGAGTTGAGTCCTATAAACTCCATTCTATCACGCAGTGGAGCAGGTATTCGCCCGACATCATTTGCTGTAGCGATAAAAATGGCATTACTCAAATCAATGTTGAAATTGAGATAATAATCTCTATACTTACTGTTTTGCTCCGGGTCAAGTATCTCAAGCAGCGCTGATGTAGGATCGCCTCTCATGCTGCGCCCCACTTTGTCTATCTCATCCAGTACGATGACGGGGTCCATGCTTTTTGCTTCGATGAGCCCTTGCACCAAACGTCCAGGCATTGCACCCACATAAGTTCTTCTGTGGCCCCTAAGTTCACTGACATCTTCAAGCCCACCCAGTGCCATACGCATAAGTGGTCTTCCCAATGCAGTGGCAATAGAGTTGGCAAGTGAAGTTTTACCTACACCTGGAGGTCCTACAAAACAGAGGATGACACCACCCTTCTCTTTTTGTCTTATCCCTCTAAGTTCTGCCAGTTCACGTACAGAAAAAAACTCAACGATGCGCTCTTTAGGTTTTTCTAATGAGTAGTGATCTTTATCAAGTTCACGTGAGACATCTTTCACTCTTAGATTTTTCTTCGTCATTTTTCCAAAAGGAAGTTCAAGTACCCATTCCAAATAAGTCTGAAGTACATTGGCATCTGCAGAGTCAGGATGCATACGGGCAAAACGGTCTAACTGTTTGCTTATCTCGTTAAAGGCATCTTCTTGCATATGAGGTTTTAACGCTGCTACTTTTTCTCTAAAATTAGCTATCTCTTCTTCTCGTTGGGTATCTATCCCCAACTCTTGCTGTATCTCTTTGAGTTGTTCTTTGAGGAAGTACTCTTTGTTGGTTTGTTCTATCTTCGTATGTACTTTTGTGCGTATATCACGTTGTATTTTCGCAGACTCTATCTCAGCTGTTACTATATCGATAAGACCCAATAAACGTTTTTCGATGTTGACTTCTATATAGAGAGCATAGGCTACTTCTTTATCTAATTTCAACATAGAAGAAACCAGATCTGCTATACGATTTGGTTCATCATTCTCTTCTATCGTTCGTACAAGGTCTGCCGGTATTTGACTGTTTAAAGCAGAAAGCTTCTTCACTTTATCTCTGAGTATATCCATCAAGGCATCTGCTTTGAGTTTATCATATCCTTCCAAAGTGACCACGTCTATAACTGCACGGTTAAAACTGCCTTCTTGCGGCTCCATTATCTTTCCACGTGCAAGCCCCTGAAAAAGTATCTTGACCCTACCGTCTGGTATATGCACTTTTCGCATGATGGAGCCGATAACCCCTATCTTATACATGACATCAAAATCATGACTGCCTTCTTTTCCGGGCATAGATGAAGTAACAAACAATAAAGAGTTATTTTCCATGGCATTGCTTGCCGCATCGATATCTTTTTGATCTGTAAGAAAAATAGGGCTTATCATAAAAGGATAAAGAAAAAGTTCATCCTCGACAACTATAGGTAAACTAGTCGGAAATGCATCATAATCACTGAGTTGCATAAAAAAATCCTTTGAATTAAAAATTTTGAATTAAACGCGTGGGATGGGTTTGCCCACCGTTAATTGAATTATAAGTAGGTGGATAAATCCACTCTACGCGGGTTAGTCAAAAACATAACCTATTATGCCCTGTTCAGGCGGAGTAATATCGGTCATTTCAACTACAGAACCTTTGTTTTTATCTCTATAAATTATTGCTGCATCAGACTTCCCTATACGGTCATAAAGTGTTGCGATATTTTCATTGAGCAGGTATTGACTCATATGTAATCTTATCAGCATTGTATTGACAAGTGGTGCATAAGCAGAACCAGGATGACGATAAATGTATGTTTTAGCCATAGCAATACTGTCCATGATGAGTTTCTGGTCCTTATAGACGTCTCTTATACCTAAAAATGATGCTTTGAGTTTCATAAAGTCTGTATATTCACGACTTTCAGACTCTCCAAAACGTTTGCTATACTCATCCAGGTAGTAATTTGCAAGCAGATACTCTTCCTCGTTCATATGTGCATGAGCAAGCATCATCAAAGAAGTAGGCATAAGCGGTGAACGCATATGCTCACTCTTAAGAGAGATGTAATACGCATCTGCTTTGTCTAAATTACCACTAGTGATGCTGCTGGCTATCTTCTGATACCAGTACGATGCCGGCTTATTGAACTCAGCCACTTGATCTTTGTTGCTACAACCCACAAATAAAAATGATATCGCTACTGCCATACCTACTAAAACACTTTTCTTCAAATTCATATCTTACCTTAGTTAAAATCTAATAATAGATATAATAGCTCAAAGTATGTAAAAAGCGTATTATATTTTATAGATAATTCAAAAAGACACGCTATAAATTTACTCTAACCTTCATTATGATCCTAATAAGATTGAAATCTGACATTTACAAAATCATAATATAAATAATTATTATTTAATATCAAATTTATATTAACTATGCTATTCTAGAGTTAAGTGTTACATAATGAAAAGCCAAACTTACTGCAAAGTAAGGTCGGAAAGTTACGGGTCTCAAGTAGATGGCCGGGCTCCCAAAATCGTAAGCAATAACGCTTATGTCATCATTTTTCAGATGTACATACAAATT
>JGI1221J11331_1000001_pt1 | contig 140854 bp, 141 predicted proteins | sample LakVidmifraction_4_FD_11331 | JGI IMG/M metagenome (IMG submission 11331) | reverse complement strand
CAAAATTGTAAACTTCCTTGTTTCTCTCTTGTTTCTTTGGTTGTCTTTTACAGAAGAGCCTTATTTTTCTCCAGATACAACTCCCTTTTTAGGCTCTTCGCTTATTTTTCCTCTCCCAAACCTTCTTAAACGTACTTTACGATAAAATACTTCTAATTAATTACCTAGGAATATCTATGTCTAAAAAAATTGCATCTGCTAGAATCTCTGAAAAGAGTTCACGATTACTACAAGATCTCAATAACTCATTACCATTTGATAAAGTACTCTACTCTGAAGATATAGAAGGTTCAAGAGCTCATGCTTATATGCTTTGTGAGCAGGGTATCATCTCTAAAGAGGATTACGAGAAGATAGAAGGGGGGTTGTATGAGATATTGGATGAAATAGAGACTGGTGTTTTAAAACTGGATAGTGATGATGAAGACATCCATATGGCTATAGAGGGAAGACTTACGGAGAAAGTGGGAGATGCAGGTAAACGTTTGCATACTGGTAGAAGTCGTAATGATCAGGTGGCGCTTGATTTTAGACTGTATGTACAAAACAATACGAAACACATTGCTGAATTACTTTTAGAAAATATTAGTACATTTGTTAATGTTGCTGAAAAAAATGCAGAAGTGATGCTTCCCGGTATGACACATTTACAGCATGCTCAGCCTATAAACTTCGGGTACCATATGTTAGCATATGCAAGTATGTTTAAACGTGACTATGAGCGTTTTATAAGCTCTTTTGAGCGCAATAACTACTCTCCAATCGGTTGTGCTGCATTGGCTGGGACACCTCATAACATTTCTCGTCAGATCACTTCAGATAAACTAGGCTTTAATGCACCGACATTAAACTGTCTTGACACTGTAAGTGACAGAGATTTTGCTTTAGAAATACTCTTTAACATTTCTACGATGATGATGCATATGAGTCGTTTGAGTGAAGAGCTCATCTTGTGGTCTGCCAGTGAATTTAGATGGGTGACACTCTCTGACAGACATGCAACAGGTTCTTCCATCATGCCACAAAAGAAAAACCCTGACATCCCTGAACTTCTCAGAGGAAAAACAGGTCGTGTAAACGGTAATCTGGTTGCACTTCTTACTGTGATGAAAGGGTTACCACTTGCTTACAACAAAGATATGCAGGAAGACAAAGAGGGTGTTTTCGATTCTGTAAGAACTGCAACTCTTTCACTTCAAGTGCTTAATGAAATGATAGCAGATATGACAGTAAATGCTACACAAATGGAAAAAGCCTGCATGACAGGTCACTTAAGTGCAACAGATCTGGCTGACTACTTGGTAAAAGAGGCAGGTTTGCCATTTCGTGATGGATACCACATCGTAGGTAATGTCGTGAATTTGGCAGAAGAGAAGGGCGTGGACATTTCTGAACTTACATTAGAAGAGTTGCAAAGTATAGACAAGCGTATAGGTGAGGGCGCAGTAGCACTTCTTGATAATCGCGCATCTATGAATGCACGTCAATCTGAAGGTGGAACTGCTACAGTGAGAACTTTGGAGCAGGTGGAGAGTTTGAAGAAATGGTTGAACATTGAAAATAGTTAGTTAAGTTTGATATATCAATAAAACATGTAGTCACTTTTAGTGGAGAAGATAGTTTGGCTTTAGTTGCATTAGAAATATTTAGAAGATATCCAAATGAAGAGATAATACTTTGAAATCATAATATAATTAATACACTAAACTATTAAAAATAATTAGAAGGAAACCAATGAACGTTTCAGTAGAGTATCTAGGTGAAAAAAATTTAAAGCAAACACCATAAAGTCCTCTTATATTTTAGACTGTAAAGAGATCACTCCTGTGGAGTATTTCGCAACAAGTATCATAGGGTGTACGGGTATAGACCTTGTGATGATGGCTGAGAAGGATGGTTTTGAGGTGACTAACTACTCTGTAAAGGCAGAGATAGAACGTACGACTTCTGTGCCTATGAAGTTTGCATCTATGCACATCATCTATAGGTTTTACGGGGCATTTGATGCGACTAAATCGAAGCGTTATATAGGAGCATCTTTAGAGAGTTACTGTACGACAGTAAACTCCATTCGTGATTCGGTGAAGGTGAGTTATACTATCATCCAAAATGGAAAGATGATTGCTGATAAAGAGACACTTATATCTATGAAAGTAGAGCTTGAAGATGGATTTGGCGGAGCTTGTTGTTCGTAGGTTTTAGAGCTCGTCTATCATTGAGATAAGCTTTGAAATGCGTTTTGCGTTTTCTTTCTTTAGCTACAGGCTGTTTCTTGCACAGTTTACACATACTGATGCATGACTTTACTATGATCGTATCATAAGGAAAAGCTTTCGTGAGTTTTTTCTGAAGCTTATTTACTTTTGAGAAATTTTTATATATTTGTATCTTCATGTTTTACTATAGCATATTTATAGCCACTTCAGAAACTTTTTAATGTTATGGGAGTATGATAATATATTAAAGATTATAAATTTATAATCTATTTGATAAATTCCTAATAAAAAAGGTCCAACATGAATCCTGTAGAACAAGATATTTCAAGAAGAAAACCTGAAATTACAAGAGAAGTGAATGCTCTTTTTAAGGCAAATATAAAGTTTACTGATTGGGATGTACCTGAAGCAGATGATGAACTGGCAGCAAAAATGATTCTAGAAGTTATGCAAGAAGCACTTGATGGGTTAAAAAAAGAATTGAGTGAGGGTAAGTTTAAAGATTATTAGTACAAAAGATAGAGAGGTTGATAGATTCTCCCCTGTTAAAAGCGGAGATAAGTCCAAGTTCTGCAAGTAGTGCTTTGATCGTTGGTGAAAGTTCACTTAACTCTTGCATGAATGTACCTGAAGCACGACCTTCCCTGTACCATTCTTCGATACGTTTTACCGAATCACTTTTTTCTTCTTCTGTGAGTGTCTCAGATTTGTGAATGCTGTCTTTAATTTTTTCTAAGTGTTTTAAGTTGCTGTTGCTCATTTTTTATCCTTTTGAAGATGTTATATGATTATTATAGAATGATAATACTTTTAAACATATGTTATATGACTTATTTAGGATAGTTATCTACACATCTTAGATTCCCCTATGCCCGCAGGAAATACTCTTTGAGTGACGAGTTATTATAATTAGAAGCTGACCTAATACACTTTTTCGCTATAATTACAGTCCGCATTATGTAATTGGAATCATAAAACTAGCATTTGTCATTGCGTCTAGGGTATTTACTAAAATTCATCACTTAACCTATGGGTTAACCTCAAATTTTTTGCAAGCACCCTAAACACAAGTTCAAACACTATTTTCATCATGCAATTACATCATTCGGGTTAAATTTTTTTATATAATGGATACACAAATGATACAACTTACAAACCTCTCTAAAAGTTTCGGGGGACAAACCCTTTTTAATGATGTCAATCTTAAGCTTTCTGCTGGACAGAAGATAGGTTTTGTAGGACGTAACGGGTCTGGTAAATCTACGCTTTTTAAGATCATCCTTGGTGAAGAGAGTTATGATTCTGGAGAAGTGAGCATTCCGAAAAATTATAGAATAGGAACACTTCGTCAGCATTTGGAGTTTTCTGAAAAGACTGTACGTGAAGAGTGTGCGCTTGTACTTCCTGAAGATGAGCAGTGGAACTTTTATAAAATAGAAAAACTCCTGTTTGGACTTGGGTTTTCAGCAGAAGATCTAGAGAAAGACCCTTTGAGTTTTTCTGGAGGGTACCAGATACGTATCAATCTTGTGAAGCTTTTGGCGACAGAGCCAGATATGTTGTTACTTGATGAGCCTACCAACTACCTGGACATCATTTCTCTACGATGGTTAAAAGGGTTCATTAAAGAGTTTGAGGGTGAAGTAATACTCATTACTCATGACCGTGACTTTATGGACTCTGTGACCACTCACACGATGGGTGTGCAGCGTAAAAAACTTCGTTTAGTGCAGGGTGACAGCTATAAGTACTACTCTACACTTGAGATGGAAGATGAAACATATGAGAAGACAAAGCAAAATCAGGACAAAAAGCGTAAAGAGCTTGAAGAGTTTGTAGCACGTAATAAAGCTAGAGCATCTACGGCTGCACTTGCTCAGTCCAAGCAAAAAGAACTTAACAAAATGGATGACATGGCAGATCTTAAAAATGATGCTACTTTGTCATTTAAATTTAACTACAAAGATACGCCTGGAAAAGTTATTTTACGTGCAGAAGATCTGGGCTTTGGATACAATCCTGATGAGCCACTTTTTCAAGGTATTAATTTTTCAATGGAGAAGGGTAAGCGTCTGGCTATTATCGGTAAAAATGGTAAGGGTAAATCTACATTGCTAAATTACATCGCTGGGGAACTGCCACATCAACAAGGCAAACTTGATTTTCATCCTTCTACCAAGTTTGCACACTTTGGACAAACAAATATAGAAAGACTGAATGTAAAGTCAACTATCATCGATGAAATAAGCTCAGTGAGTAAAGATATAGGAATTGCAGAGGTGAGAAATATCTGTGGGCGCATGATGTTCTCCGGAGAACTTGCAGATAAAAAGGTAGAGGTACTTTCAGGGGGAGAGCGTAGCCGTGTAATGCTTGGAAAGATCATTGGGACACCTGCGAACCTACTATTTCTTGATGAGCCTACGAACCACCTTGATATGCAGTCTATAGATGCACTTGCAGATGCCATAGAAAATTTTGAAGGTTCACTCATTATGGTTACGCACTCAGAGATGCTTTTACGAAGATTGGCTGATGCGCTCATTATCTTCCACAAAGATGGAGCAGAGTACTTTGATGGTACTTATGATGAGTTTTTGGAAAAGATAGGTTGGGAAGAGGAAGAGGGGGCTGCTCCTAAAAAGAAAAAACCTAAGATCAACCACAAAGAACGTAAAAAATTACGTAAAATTGTAACACAGGAACGTAATGAAATACGTAAGCCTTATACCAAAGAGATAAAGCTCTGTGAAGAAAAACTTGAAGTAGCGGAAGCACAACTCTCAGAAAAAAATGTAGAGCTTGAAAAAGCATCAACTAGCGGTGACAACTCTGCTATTATGGAGCTTTCGCGCGAGGTAGGGATTGTGCAGCAAGAAGTAGATGCACTGTTTGAACGTTTAGAAATAGCTACGGAAAAAGATGATGAGATCGTGGCTGAGTATGATTTGAAACTTAAGGAGATAGACGCGTAAGTCTACCGGTCATCCTTGACTTAGAGGATGACAAATATGGTTATAGTGACTTATGTGCATCTTCATGAGTATGATCCCATGGAAGTTTTGCCCCGCCCAACATGTGAAAATGCAAGTGATTGATCTCTTGTCCCCCATTCTCCCCGTTATTAGTAAGGAGTCTGTATCCGGACTTGTCTACACCCACTTTTATTGCTACTTCCTGTGCAAAGAGTGTAAGTCCTGCCATCGTGTCTGCTGATACATCTTGGAAACAATCTACATGTGTTTTAGGGATAATGAGAATGTGTATAGGTGCTTTAGGGTAGAGATCATGAAACGCTAAAAAATGTTCACTTTCATGGACGGTATTATTGGGGATTTCCCTGTTTACAATTTTGCAAAATATGCACATTTGCGATCCTTTAATGGGTTGATTTACTTTTTATTTTCTAATCATATCGATTTGTTGATACCCATGTCAAGCAGGAGTTTGATGTAGTGATTTTAAGTTTCATATTGTTGGTGTATAACACAGATAAGTAGCAATAAATCACATTATTAGTAATTTTTGGATAAAATCACGATAATACATAGAAGGCATATAGAGGTTAAATGGAAAATTTAGAAGAGAAAATCGTTCAGGCTGATTCGCTTGAAACATTAGAAAAAGTGCGTGTTGAGCTTTTTGGAAAGAAGGGTGTTTTGTCAGCGCAGTTTGCTAAGATGAAAGATGTACCCGGTCCGGAGAAAAAAGCATTTGCAGAAGGCCTGAACAAAAATAAGGCCTCACTTCAAGCAAGTTTTGATGCACGTTACGAAGTATTGAAGTCTGAAGAGATAGAAAAAGTACTTAAAGGTGAAGCCATAGATGTTTCTCTGTATGGGACACTGGCACAAAAAGGTGCATTACATCCGGTGATGGAGACAATGGACAAGATCATTGACTATTTTGTGGCGTTGAATTTTGCTGTTGAGAGCGGTCCTATGGTTGAAGATGACTTCCATAATTTTGAAGCACTTAACCTTCCTAAATTCCACCCTGCACGTGATATGCAAGATACTTTTTATTTTAAAGATGGCGGTTTACTCCGTACACACACTTCTCCGGTACAGGTACGTACGATGATGGAGACAAAACCTCCTATTCGTATGATTGCTCCAGGGACTGTATTTAGGCGTGATTATGATATCACGCATACACCGATGTTCCATCAGGTAGAAGGTTTGGTGGTAGATGACAAAGGTAAAGTAAGTTTTGCTAACCTAAAGTCTATATTGACAGATTTTTTACAGTATATGTTTGGAGATGTTGAAGTACGATTTAGACCAAGTTTCTTTCCTTTTACCGAACCTTCTGCCGAAGTAGACATCTCTTGTATCTTCTGCGAAGGTGAAGGATGTAGAGTATGTTCACATACAGGTTGGCTAGAAGTACTTGGATGTGGTATCGTTGATCCGAATGTTTTTAAGGCAGTGGGATATAAAGATGTGAGTGGGTATGCCTTTGGTTTGGGTGTAGAGCGTTTTGCAATGTTGATGCATAAGATACCTGATTTAAGATCATTATTTGAAGGTGATATTCGTTTATTGGAGCAGTTTAGATGATAGTAACAAGATCTTGGTTAAATGAATTTATAGACCTTCATAATGTGTCTAATGAGAAACTGTATGAAACGTTTAACTCCATAGGGTTAGAAGTAGACAGTCTTACGCAAATAGAGATAGACGAAAAAGTAGTGATAGGAAAAATCATTTCTTGTGAAAAACATTCTGATGCAGACAAGCTGAACGTCTGTCAGATAGACGTTGGAAGCGGAACAAGACAGATAGTCTGTGGTGCAGCCAATATTGTGGACGCAGAGTATGTGGCAGTAGCAACGATAGGTGCTGTACTTCCTGGTGATTTTGTCATCAAACATGCGAAACTTCGCGGTGTTGAGAGTGAAGGGATGGTCTGTTCATCTTCTGAACTTGGATTACCAGAGATGGGTAAAGGGATCATGATACTTGATGAAAGTATCGGCGCACTTGAAGCGGGTAAAGAACTTGGTTCTTATGAGAGAGTGGCAGATACGATCATTGAGCTTGAACTTACAGCCAACAGAGGTGATTGTCTTAGCATCTATGGTGTAGCAAGAGACTTGAGCGCAGCACTTGACCTTGAGATGAAACCTTTTGAGTACAAAGACAAAGAGAAGATGAAACTTGGTATCGCGAGAGAAGCTGAGCTTCGTCATACAGGCAAAATGGATGCAGATCTACATTATAAGCTGGCGACTGTAGAAAATATATCTAGTAGTGTTCTTATACAGTTACGTTTAGCCTTGGTGAATGTAGAAGCAGAAGGTACACTTGCAAGTATATTGGCATATGCAACACATACAACAGGTGTTGTATTACGTGCATATGATAGTAGTATCTTCCGTAATACCGAGAATAAAATTTCTGTACACCCTGTAGCAAAAGCTAAGGGAATCATAGAAATTATGGGTAATGAAAAAGTACTTTCTGTTGTAGGTGTAAATCAACAAGCAGAAGGTACAGCGAAAGATGAGACAAAAGAGTTTTTACTTGAGGCAAGTTATATCAATCCGGATATTTTAGTCGAAGCTGTTTCCACTACCTCTTTAAAAACGGATGACTTGTACTATAAGACATCTAGGGGTGCTAACCCGGATCTTTATTTTGGTCTCTCTTTCTTTGCTTATATGATGGATAAGCAAACAGATATCTCTTGTTATGAAGGTTCACTTAACGTGTATGTCGAAAGAGAAAATGAAACAGTCATCGTAGATGCAAAAGAGATCAGCTCTATCATCGGTATGGATATTGAGATTGGTAAGATCGTAACGATACTTCAAAAACTTGGATTTGAGATCAACTCTATGGGTCATGAGGCTATTGCTGTTACGGTACCACTCTTCAGACATGACATTAAACATATCCAGGATATCTCTGAAGAGATCGTACGTATCATAGGGATCAATAACATAGAAGCCAAACCTTTTGTGTTCGCAGAAAAGCTGCGTCTTAATGATACAACCGATAGATATCAAGCGAAAAAAGGGTTCAAGAATCGCGCAGTGGGCGTATCTTTTTATGAAAATGTATCGTATGTATTTTCTGAAAGAGCACTTCTTGAAAAATATGGTTTTGCTATGGTAGATGAAGCACTTGAACTGGCTAATCCTATAGCCGAAGAGCTCAATACACTTAGAAGTACGATTTTAATCAACTTACTCAATGCAGTCAAGCGTAATGTGAGTTATAGTAAAAAATCTATCCCTCTTTTTGAGATGGGTGCAGTGTTTGGAAGCAAAAGAGAGCAGAGTGAAGTAGTGTCTTTTGTATTTTCCGGACAGGTTGAAGGTGAAAACGTAAGAAATACCGGAAAACCACAGATGATAGACTTTGCCTCTTTTGCACAAAAAGTAGGCGCTGTTGTAGGTGCTTTTGAACTGGTGCCTTGTACGTATGGCAATGGACTCATACACCCATACCAATCTGCAAACATCGTAGTAGATGGCACAGTGTGTGGGTTCCTCTCAAAGCTTCACCCGACGGCACAGGAGAGTTTTGGTATACCTGAGACATTCATCGGGGAACTTGATTTGGATGTTTTTTTACCCAAGCATATCAATGCAACGCCTATCTCTAGGTTCCAAGGTGTGTATAAAGATTTATCTGTAGTGATAGCTAAATCTTTGAATTATTATGAAGTGGCTAAAGTGCTTAATGCACTGGACCTTCCCATGCTTAAAGATGCCTATCCTGTAGATATTTATGAAGATGAAAAGTTAGGTGAAAAGAAGAGTCTTACTGTGCGTTTCTTTATACAGTCTATGGAAAAAACACTTGAAGACAGTGATATAGAAGCAGTGATGGGTCAGATTATGATGGCACTTGAGACAGAATGCAAAGCCGAATTGAGATAAAGATGAAAATACAATTAGCCTCTAGTCATGGATTTTGTTTTGGTGTGAAGAGGGCTATTGAAATAGCTGAAGAGCATAGAGGGTCCGTTACCTATGGTCCGCTTATTCATAATAAGGATGAGATTAATAGACTTAAAGTGGGGTTCAATATCGGTCTTGCCGAACGTATAGAAGATATAGAGACAGATAGTACCGTTGTGATTCGAACACATGGCATTCCTAAAGATGAATTGGCTGGTTTAAAAAGCCAAGAATATAAAGTCATAGATGCAACCTGTCCTTATGTAACTACGCCACAAAATATCGTACAAAAAATGAGTCTAGATGGCTATAGTATTGTGATATATGGGGATGAGGAGCATCCCGAGATAAAAGGTGTAGTGAGTTATGCGGAAGACCAGAATGATGCATTTATCGTGCTTGAACCTGAAGAATTGGAAGCGCTTCCTCTTAAGGGGAAAGTTGCAGTCGTTTCTCAAACAACGAAAAAACCTGAAGATTTTGCCAAAATAGTGACTGCATTGATGGCAACACGTAGAGAGATAAGGGTATTTAATACTATATGTAACGCAACTTTTGAAAACCAAGATGCAGCATCAGAACTTGCTAAAGATGCAGATATCATGATAGTCATCGGAGGGAAACATTCTTCTAATACCAAACAATTACATAGTATCTGCGAGCGTGATTGTAAAGACAGCTACCTCATTGAGAACGAAAAAGAGCTTGAAGCCTCTTGGTTTAAAGGTAAAAATCTTTGTGGTATCTCAGCAGGGGCTTCTACACCTGATTGGATAGTACAAAATGTTATCGATAAGATTCAAGAAATGAAAAAAGTAGATGAAGTGTTATGAACACTTTAAGACTTAACCCTATCTCTAAAGTAAATGGAGAGATAAATCTTCCAGGCTCTAAAAGTCTTTCCAATAGAGCTTTATTGCTAGCAGCTTTAGCGCAGGGAACAACTAAGATCACTAATCTTTTAGAAAGTGATGATACAAGACACATGCTCAAGGCACTCAAGCAACTTGGGATCGAATATATCCTTTCAGAAAGCAAGACAGAATGTACGGTAACCGGTAATGCGGAAGCAATACACAGTGATAACCTGCAAGAACTGTTTTTGGGTAATGCAGGTACTGCTATGCGACCACTTTGTGCGGCATTATGTTTAGGGACAGGTTCTTACTTGCTTACAGGTGAAGCTCGAATGAAAGAGAGACCGATAGGACATTTGGTAGATGCGTTGAGGGAAGCAGGAGCCAAGATTACGTATAAAGAGAAGGAAGGGTACCCGCCACTCTTGATAGAAGCCAATGGACTATCCGGCGGTGATGTGAATATAAACGGTGCCATTTCAAGTCAGTTTTTAACAGCCCTTTTACTCGCTGCACCTATGGCAAAAGAAGATATGACCATCTCTATTATGGGAGAACTTGTTTCTAAACCTTACATCGATATAACCTTGCATATCATGAAAGAATTTGGTGTAGAGGTAGTGAATGATAATTATAAAACTTTTACTATAAAAGGCGGACAAAACTATAAAGCTGTAGAGACTTTCATGGTAGAAGGCGATGCTTCTTCTGCTTCTTATTTTCTAGCTGCTGCTGCGATCAAAGGCGGTACTGTTAAAGTCACAGGTATTGGGAAAAAGAGTATACAAGGTGATATTCTTTTTGTAGATGTACTTGAAAAAATGGGTGCAGTGGTAGAGTGGGGTGATGACTTTGTATCTGTCAGTAAAGGTGAACTTCATGCGATAGATATGGATTTCAATCATATTCCTGATGCAGCAATGACTATAGCTACCACTGCACTTTTTGCAAAAGGTACTACGACGCTTAGAAATATATATAATTGGCGTGTAAAAGAAACAGATAGACTTTTTGCCATGGCTACGGAGCTTCGTAAGGTCGGAGCAGTAGTAGAAGAGGGTGAAGATTATTTAAAAATAACACCTCCCAAGGTGCTAAAACATGCAGCCATAGATACTTATGATGATCACAGAATGGCCATGTGTTTCTCTCTTTTAGCCCTAGATCCTGTCTCTGTAACTATCAATGAACCTGAGTGTACTGCGAAAACATTTCCTACTTATTTTGAAGTTTTAGAGAGTATTTCTTCGTAATATTTCCCACTTATACATAACGACAATGCACAAACCTTAAAAGCGACGAGACACGCGAGTATTACACTGAGTAACATACCGTGTGAGCGTAGTTTATAGGGCTTTGCCATATAAGCGCTATTTATGTTTAAAAGGGTATAATAACGCAAAATTAGGCACACATAAGGATAGGTATGAAGTTCGAAGATATCGAAATAGAAGAAGTAGATTTTGAGGCGATGCTCGAGGAATCGTTCAAAAAGTCAGAGTCAAAAAGTGATTTGGTTGCAGGTACAGTTGTTAAGATAGATGAAAAAGACGAGGTTGCTGTGATCGACATTGGTGGCGGTAGAGATGCTACACTTACGCTTGAAGAGCTTAGAGATGAAGAAGGTAAACTTGCATTTAAAGTAGGTGACCCTATTGATGTTGTTACCATGGGAAGAGGTCGTATTTCGCATAAAGCTGCTTTAAGTAGAGTAGCATTGAATGAGTTTATCTCTGAATATGATGAAGAGCAAGAGTATATTATCGAGGGTGTTGTAACTAAAACAAACAAAGGTGGTTATGTTGTAGACTGTGATGGTTTAGAATTCTTCATGCCACGTACACTTTCTTACCTCTCTTCAAAAGTTGATCCTACAGGTAAAAAAGTAAAAGCTGTTATTGTAAAAGTAGATAAAGATAAAGGTTCAGTAGTTGTTTCTAGAAAAGAACTTATTGAGCGCGATAAAGCTAAAACAGACGAAATCGTTGCTGATCTACTTGAGAACAAAGAACCGGTAGTGGGTATAATTAAGAAAATTACTTCTTATGGTATGTTTGTAGATGTTGGTGGAATGGACGGTCTTGTTCATTATTCACAAATCTCTCACAAAGGTCCAGTGAACCCATCTAAGTATTTCTCTGAAGGTGATGAAGTAAATGTTATCGCTTTAGACTATGATAAAAAGAAAAGACATCTTTCTCTATCTATTAAAGATGCTAACCCTGATCCTTGGGCTGACATTGATGCTATTATCGGTGTAGGTGATACAGTAACTGCTACAGTATCTAACATAGAACCTTATGGTGTATTTGTTGACCTTGGTGAAGATCTTGAAGCATTTCTTCATGTATCTGAAATCTCTTGGGATAAAAATGTTAAACACCCTAAAGATTATCTAGAAAATAATTCAGACATCAATGTTGAAGTAATTGAAATTGATAAAGAGGCAAGAAGATTAAGAGTGAGTCTTAAAAATCTTCTTCCTAAACCTATGGATGCATTTACTGCTGAAAACAAAGTTGGTGATATTGTAACTGGTACAGTAACATCAATCACTGATTTTGGTGCATTTGTAAAAGTCGGTGCAATTGAAGGTCTTCTTCACAATCAAGAAATTTCTTGGGACAAATCACAAAATGCAAAATCTGAACTTAAAGTTGGTGATGAGGTTGAAGTTAAAATCATCAAAATTGACAAAGAAGCAGGTAAGATTTCTTTGAGTAAAAAAGCACTTGAAGCTTCTCCAGTAAAAGCATTTGCAGAGACGCACAAAATGGGTGCTATCGTTACTGGTACAGTAAAAGACAAAAAAGACTTTGGTGTATTTATTTCACTTGAAGATAACATTGATGCACTTATTAGAACAGAAGACCTTCATCCTCTTAAGTTGGATGAGATTGAAAAAGGTCAGGAAATTACAGGTGTGATCAGCTTTATCGATGCTAACACTGATAGAATTAGAGTTTCTATAAAAAGACTTGAGCGTCAAGAAGAAAGAGAAGCAATGGATCAGCTTAATTTAGAGCAAGATGACAGTATGACTCTTGGTGATGCATTTGGCGATAAATTTAAAAAATAAATAATTATAGAACAATTTTCGAGTAAATCTCCAAATTATCAAAATTAGGGAATGTGTATTAAAGCACATTCCTTAACTTTTGATTGTTAATATTGAGTTGCCTTCAGTAGGTGGTCCATACGATTAATCGTATCCTTCCCTGCTTTATGCTACTTAAATTTTCACAAAATAAAGGTTATAAGATGTCAAAAAAGACGATTGTTGTTTGTGATCATATTCATCAAGATGGATTGGATATTCTTGCAAATGATAGTGAAATAGTATTTATAAATGCAGCAGATGAGCCTAAAGATAAGCTCATTTCTGAATTCATTCCTTTAGCAGATGTTGCTATTACACGTTCATCAACAGACGTAGATGACGCATTTTTAGCTGCTGCAAAAAAAATAACAGCAGTTGTACGTGCTGGTGTCGGTGTAGATAATGTAGATATCCCTGGAGCTAGTAAACAAGGTATTGTTATTATGAATGTACCTACGGCAAATACTATTGCAGCGGTTGAACTTACGATGGCACACTTGCTTTCATGTGTGAGAAAATTTCCTTATGCACATAACAACCTCAAACTTGATCGCATATGGAGAAGACAGGATTGGTATGGTACAGAACTTAAAGATAAAAAGCTGGGTATTATCGGTTTTGGTAATATTGGTTCACGTGTAGGGAAAAGAGCTAAAGCATTTGAAATGGATGTTCTTGCGTATGATCCATACATTGATCCAAGTAAAGCAACAAATATCGATGTTTCTTATACCAAAGATTTTGAAGATATTTTAGCCTGTGATATTATTACTATTCATACACCTAAAAATACTGAAACAATCGGGATGATAGGTAAAGACGAAATAGCTAAGATGAAAGATGGGGTTATTCTTATTAACTGTGCAAGAGGTGGTCTTTATGATGAAGATGCACTCTTGGAGGGGCTTACTTCTGGTAAGATTGCTATGGCAGGTATCGATGTTTTTAACAAAGAGCCAGCGACTGACCATCCTCTTCTTGATCTTGATAATGTTACTGTGACACCACACCTCGGTGCCAACACGAAAGAGTCACAAAAAAATATTGCGATTCAGGCAGCTGAAAATGCTATCGCTGCAGCAAAAGGCATTTCATACCCAAATGCGCTGAATTTGCCTATCAAAGAGAATGAACTGCCTGACTTTGTAAGACCATACCTTGAACTTATTCAAAAGATAGGGCACATGTCTGCACAGATCACGAAAAGTGCTGTGAAGTCCATTAAAGTAATGGCAGAGGGACCGGTGGCAGAACATTTAGAATCTATGAGTACATTTGCAACGGTAGGTGTGCTTACAGAGTCTCTTGGTGATCAAGTAAACTATGTAAATGCTGAGTTTGTAGCAGAGGAACGAGGTATAGAGATTAGTAAAGAAGTAAAACCAAATAACAGTGGTTTTACCAACAAAGTCGGCATTAAGCTAACGACTTCTGAAGGAACTATTTCTATTGCCGGTACGGTTTTTGATGATACTGAACAACGTATTATAGAGATTGATGATTATATTTTAGATGTTGAACCAAAAGGTACGATGATTTTCTTTAGAAATACAGACACTCCTGGCGTTATTGGTGATGTAGGTAGAATCATCGCCGATAATGGTTTGAATATTTCTGACTTTAGACTGGGGCGTGACAGTAAGCAACAAGCTTTATCTGTTGTACGCGTAGATGGTCAAATTAAAAAAGAACTTCTCGAAGAGCTTGCTGCATTAGAAGCATGCATTAGCGTTTCTTACGCTACACTTTAAAAACGAAGGGGTTCCCCCCTCGTTTTTAACCTCTCCTTTGGTATATTTCATTGGACATCCCACTTCTCCCCTCCCCAAAAATGTAAGCCATTACAATTTTAAGTATAAGTAGCTTTAAGCATAACTTTATATTATGTCATATATAATAAGAGATTATGCATATATTGGTTTATCGTAAAAAAGTATTACTTAAGCTATAATATTATTTTATAATAGAAGGAGCGTAACTTATGAAAAAATATCTTATTTTTCTTTTGTCATGGCCGTTATTTGCCGGGTTACATAACTTGGAGATGAAGCAAGCTGTTTCTATATTGGAAAACAATAACCTGGAATTAAAAATATCACGTTTTAATGAACAGATGAAAGCCTATGAAGCGGTTGCTGCCAAAGGTAATCACTATGGGAAGTTAGATGTGACTGTATCTGGCATGCGTTCTAACGAGGCCGGGAATGTGTTTGGATTTAAATTGCAGAGCAGAGAAGCCACTTTTGGTGACTTTGGTTTTAATAATGATGCGGTGCTAGAATTTGGAAATGGAAACTTTGAATATCAGCCACATGATTTAAATTATCCTCAAACAAGAAACCACTACCAGACCAAAATTTCCTACATGATACCGATTTATACCGGCGGAAAGCTCTCAGAATACGGCCGTATTACAGATGCTTTACACCGTATGAGCCAGTGGGATACACAGAAACTTATCAATGAAAAAATCTTTCAGACAAAAAAAGCATTTTATGATATCTCTTTGGTTGAAAACTATATTTTGAATCTTTCCAAAATTATAAAAAATATTAAACATTTGGAATTGATTGTAAAAAGTATGGGTGAAGAGGGATATGCCCTAGATATTGATTTACTTGAAGTACAGGCGCGTAGGGCAGAGGCTGAAAGTATGTATAATCAAGCCAAGCTCAACCGAGATCTGGCGTATCAATTTCTTTCATTTTTGTTAAATGAAGAAGTGAGCTCTATCAAAAAAGTCAATGATATGGCACCTATGCCAAGTGTTGATCCTGCAGAAGTAGAAAATAATAATATAGATATTCAAAAAGCACTTTTAGGACTGGAAATTACTGAAATGGCGATGAATGTTGAAAAAGCGAATTATTTACCAACTATCGGGGCATTTGGGGAATATGGAAGTGCAGATGATGAAATGTGGAATGAGTTTAGAGATAAAGACTCATATACCGTTGGGATACAGTTAAAATGGAATATTTTTAATGGGGGCATTGATACTGCCAACTTTGAGAAAGCAAAAGTGAATCATCTAAAAGTTCAAAATCAAGTTTCATTGGCTAAATCCGGTATTGCTTTGAAAGTAAAAAAACTTGAAACAGAAATTTTAAGTAAGAATGCAGACGTTAAGAGTTATAAAAAACAGTTGAAATTTGCCCGAAAAGTGTATGAAAATTATCGTGCACGTTATAAGGAAGGCATTGTTTCTATCTCTGATGTATTGATAAAGCAATCGAGGGAACTGGAAGTATTAGTTAAACTTTTAACAGTAAAAAATGAACGCAATACAAAGATATTTGAATTAAACAGTATTTTAAATAGAGGAGGAAATGTATGAATAAGTTTGTCAAACTAATAGTATTGTTATTAATGATGGTATCGGTACATGCTACAGAACAAAAAGTAAGTGGTGCAGTGACCCCTTCTAATCAGAAAATGACAGCTAGTCATTTAGAGGAAATAGAGATTAATTTAAGTGGATCGGTCGTTTCTGATAACCAAAAGATGTTAACCAGTCGTTATATGGGTTATGTGAAAAATATGGCAGTTTCAGAAGGAGATATTGTTAAACAAGGACAATTACTTTATGAGATTGATTCAAAAGAGATTGAATCGGCAGAGAGACAAGTAGATCTAGCTATATCTCAAGCAAGACTTTCCCTTCAAATGAATAAAAATCAGTACAATAATATCCTTAAAAACCTTGCGAGACATGAAAGACTTTATAAAAAGAAAATGGTTTCAAAATATGAGTTTGAAATGTTACAACTTGCGGCTAAAAACCTTGAAGATATGGTGAGTATATCTGAAAAACAAGTTAAGCAAGCCTTAGCTAAAAAAGATGAAGTATTAAATCAGTATAATTATTTGACAATACGTGCACCCAATGATGGAGTGATTGTAGATAAAAGACTTAATGAAGGTGAAATGGCTATGCCGGGAATGCCTGCTGTAGTTTTGACTGATTTGAGTAGATTGAAAATCGTTGCTGAAATATCTGAATCACAATTGAAATATATTCATTTAGAAAAAAAAGTATCTGTAGAAGTGCCTTCTATAGATTTGTCAACAACAGGAATTATCGCGTCTATTATTCCAAGTTCAAATCCAATGACACATAAGTTCAAGATTAAAATAAAATTTGATCTTCAATCGCGTTCAGTTTACCCTGGTATGTATGCTAAAATTCTTATCAAGTAGGTCATATGGAAAATAAAAATGAATATCAAATTGTAAACATAGCAGGAAAGCTTGCAAAAGGTTTTTTGCATAATCCTCTGACCATTGTGTTGGGAGCTATTTTACTACTCGTAGGATATCTGGCACTTAATACGATGCCAAGAGAAGAAGATCCTCAAATTGCTATTTCTGGTGGGGCTGTTATTGTGGTACTACCTGGTGCTACCCCTAGAGAAATAGAAAATATTATTGTAAAACCATTGGAACGTAAATTACGTGAAGTGAGTGGAATTGAGCATATTCATGGAATGGCTATGGAAAATATGGGTATCGTAAATGTCATGTATTATATTGGTGAAAATAGAGTAGACTCTAATCTTAAACTTTATGACAAAGTGATGCAAAATATGGACAGCCTGCCAAAAGGTGTCATGCACCCCATGGTTAAACCATTTGATATTGATATTGATATCCCTATTATTACTGTAGCGTTCTACCCAAAAGATCAAAAAACAGTGAATGATATTGCTCTTTTTGAAGTAGTCAGGAAAATACAACAAAAGCTTAATTCTGTAGATAATGTGGCAAAAACAACACTGAAAGGAGCACGAAAAACACAATATAATATTGAGGTAGATATGGGAAAACTCTCAGCGTATCATCTTTCCTTGGGACAGATCATGAAAGCAGTACAGTCTGTGGCTGTAGATGTTCCTGATGTCAAAGGCAGAACTGCCGACAACAAGTTGGTTATTTTTGGTGTTAAAAATGCCATCGAAAGTATTGATGATGTAGGTGATATCATGGTTGCACAGTATATGGGTTCACCTATATACGTGAAAGACGTTGCCTCAGTGAAAGAAGGGCTTGATATACAAAACTTCCAAACGGCGAAGATACTGTTTAAAGATACTGATTTAGTAAAAAAAAATGAAACGAAGCCTAAATCATTACTCAGTAATGAAAGAACTCAAATTACTTTGACTGTCGCCAAACTTGCTGGTACAAATGCAGTAGTTGCTGCAGAAGATATTCTCGATGTTTTAAATGCACACAACAAAGAGTTTGAAAGATTAGGTATGGGCTATATTGTTACTAGAAACTATGGTGAACGGGCAAATGAAGCAGTAAATGAGTTGATACGTCACCTTATTATTACCATTATAATTATTGCGCTGATGTTAGTTTTTGCTTTGGGCTGGAGAGAATCTATCATTGTTACCTTTACTATTCCTGCTATTTTGGCCATAACACTTTTTACTGCATGGATGACAGGTCAAACTATGAATAGGATGACGCTCTTTGCACTGCTACTCTCCTTGGGATTACTTGTTGATGCCGCAATTATAGTCATTGAAAATATACATAGACATTTACATAGCCATGGTGTTGAAGATAAGGAAATGGGCGAACTTTTAATTGAAGCAACAGATGAGATAGGTGCACCAACCAATATAGCAACTTTGGCTATTATCTTAACGATGGTTCCTATGGCATTTGTTGGAGGAATGATGGGTTCATATATGAAGCCTATTCCATATAATGTACCTGTAGCTCTTGTGGCATCACTTTTTGTGGCCTATATTTTTACGCCATACTTGAGTTTAAAATTACTTAAAAAACCAGAACATGGTGATGATAAGGCACACGATGATAATGAAGGATCTAAGTAATGAAAAATCTTGAAAGTTTTATTTATAGTATTCTTGATAGTAAATCAAAGAAAAAACTGGTGATTGTTTTAACCGCAATAGCATTTTTCCTTTCTCTTTTGATGTTTCCTACAAAACTGGTGCTGGCGAAAATGTTACCAGGGAAAAGTGATAATACTTTTTCTGTGTATGTAGATACACCTACGGGGTCATCTATTGAACAAACAAAGACTGTAAGTTCTTGTGTTGTAGACTTTTTAAAAAAAGAACAAGAAGTGATGAATATTGAACTCTTCTTAGGGCAAGGTATTCCTTTAGATTATGCGGGACTTGTTAAAGGTTCGAGTATGAAAAATACTGAAAATGTTTCAGAAATGGCTGTAAACCTTACAGATAAACATCATCGCAAGGAACCATCATTCCTTATGGTGCAACGTTTAAGACCTGAGATTAAAAAAGCATGTTTACCTTTAATCGAAGGTACTAATATTAAGTTTATTGAGCAACCTTCAGGACCTCCTACTTTGGCATCTATTGTTGTTGAAATACATGGTGAGAACTTAAAAAAAATCAGAGAACTTTCTACTCAAGTGTCAAGTATATTGGCAGAAACAGAAGGTCTGGTCGATATTGATATTATGGCAGATGATATTTATGACAAATATGAGCTTATATCGGATACAGAGAAAATAGCTAGAAGTGGATTGAGTGTTAAGCAGGTAAACAACATCTTGTATCTTGCTTTTGAAGGTAGGGTCGTTGCGCATAAAAACTCTAAAAATTCACCAGATCAGATTCCAATATTTTTGGTCCTGGACAATGACAGTAAAAAATTATCTCAATCTAATTTAAATACACTCGAAAACAAACTTTCATCATTAAACTTAATGAATAAGCAAGGTATGATGGTAGCATTAGGCGAAGTAGTAAACATTCGTAAAGTGAAATCAAATCCTATGATTATGCATAAGGATCTTACCCGTATGGTAAATGTAATTGCTGAAACCGATATGGTTTCACAAGTCTATCCGCTTTTGGAAGCTCGTGATGTAATGCTTGAAAAGTTTGAAAAAGATTATATTATTACTAAAGCAGGTTTTTCAACCTATATGTTTGATTTTAGTTTAGAAGATAAACAAACACATGAAAAGTTTTTGATACGTTGGGATGGTGAGATGAAATTAACACTTGATACTTTTAGAGATCTGGGTGCTGCTTTCATCTCTGCTATGATATTGATTTTCTTGTTATTGGTTATTTACTATAAGAGTTTTGCCATAAGTGGTATCGTGCTTTTGGGTTCATTCCTCTCACTTATAGGGGTTATTGTGGGACATTGGGTGGCAAATTGGTTTACTTCAGAGACCTTCTTCTTGACAGCGACTTCCCTCATCGGGTTTATTGCTCTTATTGGGATTAGTTCACGAAACTCACTACTTCTTATCGATTTTGCCAAATCCTTGATTGAGTGTGAAGGTATGAAAAAACGTAGAGCTATTGCAGTTGCTACAGCCACTAGAGCAAAACCTATTGCTTTAACTGCTGTCGCTATTATCCTCGGGTCTGCCTTACTTGCGGGAGATCCTGTATTTGGTGGGCTTGGTGTGGCTCTTATCTCTGGTACGGTTTCAGCTGTATTTGTTTCATTACTTTTTATTCCTGTACTTATGGATAATTCTAAAGCAATGGATTTTGACCGTGCGGCACATTATGATAATAAGAACCACTCTATTACTAAATAATATTTTACGAGACATCCTTTTGGCTGTCTCAAACACTCTTTTGTATCACCTTTAATCATGCATCTGCTATAATCACTCATAATTTTTAAGGAGCTAAAATGGCTACAATTGGAATGGGTGACATCAAAAAAGGTACTAGACTTGAGCTAACAGGCAATCCGTATAAGGTTACAGACTTTCTGCATGTTAAGCCAGGCAAAGGGGCAGCTTTTGTTCGTATGAAGATCAAAAACCTTGCTACAGGTAAAACGATTGAAAAAACAGTACATGCGGGTGATAAATTCGAGGTACCGGAACTTGAACAAAAAACGATGCAATACCTTTATGATGATGGTGAGATGCTTCAGTTTATGGACACAACAACATTTGATCAAATAGGGCTTACGCATGAACAAGTAGGTAAAGATACTTTTGATTATATGATAGACGGTATGGAAGCTGAAATTTTATTTCATGGGGGTCAAGCTATTTCCGTTGAGATACCACAGACTGTTGTACTTAAAATTGTAGAAACACCACCTAATTTTAAGGGTGACTCACAAGGTGGAAAAAAACCAGCTACCCTTGAGAGCGGTGCTGTGGTACAAGTACCATTTCATGTGCTTGAGGGTGAGATGATTAAAGTGGATACGGTTGAGGGTAAATATTTGGAGAAAGCCAAATAAGACATTTTCAGGCTAAGCCTGAAAAGCTACGCTGAGTCTGAAGTCATACTCAAAAAGTATTTCCTTTGTGTACTTTCTTCATAGTACATACGAATTATCGTATGTCTATTTTACTACGATTACTTCTTAAACACTTTTTTGCAATCTTTTGTCATCGCATCCTCTATGGTAGCAATAGTCATAAACTCTGACATTTGTAACATAGGATACATATAGGCAATGTAATACTTGGGATCAAGTATTTTTGCTTTTCCATTCTCAATGAGTACAGGGTAAGGAAGCATCGCTGCATTGCTTCTACCAATTCTTTTTGTAAATGTACTGATTCTTTTACCTAGTTAATACCTACTAAAGATTTATCTGTAAAGACTACAGAAAGGAGTGTACCTTTTTTGTTGACGGGAACAGATGCCAAGATTTCAAATCCGGCAGTCTTAGTTTTTCTTCTACAGTTTTTACATCCATAAATTCTCTACTTTTGAACGATGTGATGCTCTTGACATCGTTTTTTATTCTTCTTAATAAATTTTAATGTAAATGTGGGGAAAAAGAAGTGAATATAGAGTAGAATAATATAAAGGAGTATAAATGGCAAGTGTATTATTACCTTTAGCAAAAGGCTTTGAGGAATTAGAAGCAGTGGCACTTATAGACGTGATGCGTCGTGGTGGCATTGAGGTACGTGTGGCATATTTAGAAGATGAAATTCAAGCTAATTTAGTGTTAGGAGCAAATGGCATTACTGTACAGGCCGACATTTCTATTAAAAATGTTATTTGCGATGATTTTGATATGATGGTCCTTCCTGGCGGTTGGGGAGGTACCTATGCCTTGGCAGAAAATGCTCGTATCATAGAATTATTAAAAGAGTTTAAAGCGACTAAAGTGGTAGGTGCTATGTGCGCAGCGCCTTTCGCACTTAAAAAAGCAGGTGTCTTAGGTAATAACTATACCTGCTACCCTGGTGCTCAAGATGAGATAGATCATCCTGGTTACAGAGATGACATGAAAGTTGTTAGTGATGGTAATGTTATGACTTCTCAAGGTCCAGGAACTGCTGTTTGTTTCGGTCTTGCTATAGTAGAACGTCTTGTTGGAAAAGAAAGTATGCAGGCTGTGAAAGAAGATATGCTTTTGGATTATTGTTAATACGGCTAAGTGTAAGCAAGGTACTAAATACCAAGTCGTAAGCGAAGCAATATCAGCGTAGTATATTCAGGGCTTTGCCCTGAATGTATTCTATAAGCATGCTGTACTTTTGAGACAGCATTTTATGATTCTACCTCTATTTGAATTCAAATCATTTTTTATCAATTATTTGCAGCGATAATACCTATAGCCAACTGTTGTGCAGACAAAACTGAAACTTGCGCTGTATCGATATTTATGCTTTGCAATTCTTGGGTAATAAGGATTTGATCTGCTGCTAAACCGATATTATCAGCCATGAGAAGTATCTGATCAGCCATTTCCAGGATACTGTTAGACATCTTTCCAATATCCGAAGAGAGACTTAACATACTGTTCATAGCGTCAAGAAGGGTACTTTCTCTAGTAAAGAATTGTGAAGCTTCAATAGAAGTTCCATATGCATCCATCACTATACCTATAGATGTCATAATCGTTGAAAGATTAACCAATGAGTTCAATGAATCTGAATTGATATACAATGTATTTTGATCCATATCCGTGTTGAGTAACGTTTGAAACTGCTCTACCTGAGATACATAGTTATTGACGTCGATTTTAACATCTTCCAGTTCTCTGGACATATTCCAAGGATTCAGGGTAACCAATACCATTTTAGCTACTAAGATATTTCCCTCTGTAATAAGTGTGTCCAGTGAAAGGTCATAACTGGCAGTTTCTATAACATTAACCAGAGCAAGTGTATTTGTCTGTGTTTGTAAGACACTGTTCTGAGTAAGTATCATTTTTTCACTTTGAATGACTTGCATCTCCAGAATACGATCTGCCATCAAACCGATATTGTCCGACATGATTAAAATATTATCAGCCATTTCACCAATTCGATCAGCCATTTCACCGATATCACTTGAAAGTTTTAACATTGCAGATATACCATCTGAAAGCGTTGAAGCATTTGTGTTTGGTTGAAGCATCGTAATGTCATTAGATAAAAGAGATGATTGGTTAGAGAGAGATGCTACAGTTACAAAAAGGTTCTGTGTCAACAATACAGTCTCATCATCAAGTGTGATCGGTGCAGAAAAACTATCATTTGTAACAATGATTGCGTCAATAATATCTTTCGCTTGTCTGTTAAGTGAAATCAATGACGCACACATAGCATTGGAAGTCAATTCTACATTGGAGATACTGCTATTCAACTCTAACATGGAGTTATTGATATTGATCAGGTCCGTTTTAAGATCTGCCTGAAGAAATGAAGCCGATAATGCAAGCGCTGCAAAAAATTTAATTATACTATTCATCTTACTCCCTATAGTCTAAAGTTTTTGATCACAGTAATTATAATAGACTGTGATGTTAAAAGTGATGACTTTGTAAGTGCTACATTTGTCATCTGAATATTTTGTGTAGTCACTATGTTGTCTGACATAAGTCCTATGTTATCTGCCATGATATAAATATTATTGGTCATCTTCATCATACGATCAGACATGACTCCTATATCTTTTATCAGTTGCAGCATAGTAGTCGTCGCATCAGAAAGAATAACCGTATCAGTCGAAGGTGCGACCTGCTCGATCGTATGGGCATAGCTTTCTAATGAAATGCTTAGAGTGCTGTAAATAACTGAGAGGTCACCTAGCATGGTTAATGTGTCTGCATTGATATAGTGACCCATCTTTGCACTATCTGTTACTACTAGATCCAAAAGGTTTGTCATACTATCTAAAAGTGCAACCGTTAATGACTGGACAGCTATAAGTTCGATCTGCATATCGGTATTGTTAAGGTTGGTTGCGTTCATTTCATTTGAAAGAACTTCTGTATTATCGATGATCTGTCCTAAAGTCAAATTGTACACAATAGTAGAAAGTGAATCACTCAGAAGCACCATATTTTGCTGAGTAAGTAAAATAGAACTTTGAGTTAAGGCAAGGTTTTGACTTTGAATCACTTGTGTCGTGATTATCTTGTCTGCCATAAGTCCGATATTGTCAGACATGATTAAAATACGGTTAGACATTTCTAAAATGCGATCTGCCATTGCACCAATATCTTGTGAGAGTTGCAACATAGCACTGAGTCCAGCACTACACTCAAAAAGTTCTGCGGTATCTGTAATAGTATTTAATTCCATTGATAAACGAACAGACTCAACACTCATATTTTGTACCAAATACGATAAATCACTCATCGCATTTAGATCTGCATCTATGACTGTAAAAGAAGGCATAGTGGCTGTTATGTTTTTAACATTTAGCGTGTTGTCTTCGATAGATTGGTTCAATGTCCTCATTTGCGTACATGAACTTTCCTGGTTAAAAGTAAAACTTTCCAACTCGCTGTTAAGTGTGTTGCTCTGGATTAATAAATTCTGTATATCTGTATGTATATCTGCACGTAATGGCATACTGGCTACCAGTAAGACAATAAAAAACTTCATTAAGTTCTTCATAATAAACTCCTTAATAAACTTTAGATTTTTATTAAAATAAAGTCGAATTATACTTAAGGAAACTTAAATGAATATCTTATGATTATTATTGGTTTATATTATAATTCATGGTAAACTAAAAGTGAAGATAAAATTCAAGCTAATTTAGTGTTAGGAGCAAATGGCATCACGATACAGGCCAACATTTCTATTGAAAAAGTCGTTAGCGATGGAAATGTTATGACTTCTCAAGGTCCTGGAACTGCTATTTGTTTCGGTTTTGCTATAGTAGAACGTTTTGTTGGAAAAGAAAGTATGCAGGCCGGGAAAGAAGATATGCTTTTGGATTATTGTTAATAAACGAGCACCTCTTTGAGCACAATGCTCAAGTCATAACGCATAGAGGGCTTTTCTCTATGCCTCATGATCAATACATCCTTTAAAAATAAGCGCACTTAAAACTCCTGATAATGAAGAAATAAATACAATGGTATAGCCTGTTGGTAAATCAAAAAAATAAGAAATAATCATTGCAGTAATAATGAGAATGGATCCTACCACCCAGGCAAAAGGCAAGTTTCTAAAGCGTATTTGCAAAAGAGATAAAAATGCAGGGATGATGAGAAGGACAAAAACGACCAACACTCCTGCCAGTTGTACAGATGATGTGACCGTCAGTGCCAAAAGACCAAAGAAAAGTGCCTCTTTATAAAATCCAGTCAGTTTATGATAAAAAAGAAAAAATATTACAGCTATAGTGCTATAAAGAAACAATGGTTCCCATAAATCAGAAGAGGTTGTAAAGAGTATATCTGTTGCCTGAAGTTTAGTAAAAAGCTCTGTACCCTGTGCAGTATGGGAAAGCAAAATGATTATGCTGCTTGCACCCAGAGCATACAACATACCTATAAAGGCTTCTATATGTTTGACACGATAGGTTGCTATCGTAATGAGCGATGCACCTATGAGGGCAAAGGCCAAGGTGAACATAAAGGTATAGTGCCCTTTAAACCATAACAAACTCACTGCCACACCAATGGCAGCGAATTGTCCAATAGCAAGATCAGTAAAAATAACGCCACGTTTGATGATCTCCAACCCAAAAATGCTATGGATGAAAACAAGTAAGATAGCCAGACAAAAGGCTGGCCATAAAAGTGTGATTATGGACATAATCTGTTGGCTATGGTTCTATAAAAATCTTCAAGTGTATCTGCACCCTCAACAGCACCTACATCATGAGGAAGAATGACAAGATTTGCGCCCGTATGACTGGCAATAAATGCGGCTGTTTTTTGTTCATGATAGACATCCTGAAGAATCGTTTTTACGCCTTGTTCTTTCATACTTTGTATTAATTCTAAAGTATGTTTTGAACTTGGAGAGATCCCGGGAAGTGGTTCAATAGTGCCTATACTTTTGATGTCATTGGCTTTAAGAACATAATTAAAAAGTTGATGGTATTGCACAACTTTTTTGTATTTACATGTACGCATCTTTTCATCCAACTCTTGTGTTAACTTTATAAAACGTTTATACATTTTTTCATAATTACTTTGATACAAAGCAGTATGCTCAGGATCAAGAGAAGCCAGTTTAAGGCTGATCAGTTTTCCAATAGGTAAAAGCGTATGAATATCTGTGATAAAGTGAGGATTCCCATCAGGATGGATATCTCCATAGGCACGTGAGACTGAAAGAGGTTTATCTATCATATGTACGATCCCGCTTACATCTAAAAATCCATTTTGTCCCGGGTTTATTTTTGCATTGTTTGCACTTTTTATCAATGGGGGCAACCAGCCGATTTCAAGCTGTCCCCCATTAATAATGAGCATATCTTCACGTCGTAATTTTCCAATAAGTGAAGGTCTTGGGGTGATAAAATGTGGATCGAACTTAGGGCTTGACAATACATCTACCTGCACAGCATTGCCACCTATCTCTTTCGTAATTTTTCCTAAATAAGCATACGTCGTTGCTACATTGACGGTTGCAAAGATACTAGTGCTGAGTAGTAGTGTAAGTATGAGTGATTTTTTCATTTTTTCTCCTAAAATGCATGGGCGCCATGAGCACCTGCTTCAATAATAAATTCTAATGCGATTTGATGTTCATCTTCTCTTCCCATTCCAAAGGATTTGGATTTATCAAAAGTATACTGCAGTCTAAGCTTTGAAAATTCAAAAGGTTTATACTGCACTATGGCACTGTATTTTTTTAGATCATCAGGTTCGCTAATGAGGTTTTTTGTAATGGCATCATAACGTGTGCCTACTTCCCAATTTCTATTGATCTCATAGAGTAATTGCGTGTAGAGTCCTGCTTGTTTTTCATCATTTTTATCGCGATAAAGATATTCGCTTTGCCATGTAAGAGAGCTGTAACTGTCTAAAATATATTTGAGCGTTAAATCTGCACCATATACTGTACTGTCCTGCATATTTAGAGACACATCCTCTGTCTTGCCCTTTGCGATGCTTGTCCCTGCCAATGCCGTAAGATTATCACTCAAATCAAAACCACTCTTGATGTAGCCAATATAAAGTAAATCATTGTCTGTATTTCCAAAACTAAGTTCATTGGTACCTTGGAGTGCTTCAAAGCCTAACATCAGGTAATTATCTGTAGGTGCTACCCAATGCAAACTGATTCCAGGGTCTTTGATGCCTTCTACTCCAAACATTGCTTCATGGACCAGTGGTTGTGCAACAAAGTGTTGTGCATGTTGATGGATATTGTTGATATATCCAAAATTACTTTTAAATGTACCGGCTTTTACTTCTAAATTATAAGGTAGTTTTTTTGTGGTGATATATGCTTCTTCTGTCTCAAACTCATCTGCTCCAAGATGAAAGGTAACATCTGCATCAAAATATGGACCTACTTCAGAATGCATTGCAACCTCGGCATAGTTAAAGTTAAATCCTCTATTTTTATTGAAGGGTATTTCCTCAGTACTGTCCACAAAGCCAGGGATTCCGTACCCTTCATACTCAGTGTTGGAGATGTTCCGACTGACTGCAGAACCATTTAAAATCAATGAAATATCTGGGATGAAATTTTTTTGATTAAAACTGTTGCTGTTTGTCATGGCAGCTTTCATGTTTTCATCACTTAATTTTTCGATGTTTGTTTTTTTGTCTACTGTACTTTTGACTTTTAAAAGTTTTTCAAGTTCTGCGACGCGCTGTTCGAGTTGTTGGTACTTCTCTCTACTCACTGTCTCATTTGCGTGAAGCATTAAAGAGCACAGGGTAAGAGAAAATAGAATTTTTTTCATAGTATTTTCCTAGTGGTTATTATTTTTATAATGTTTGAGGGATGAATTTAGGAAAAGAGGGGAGGTGCGTGAGCGTTAAAACCTTTATAAATATTTTTAATACATAGTTTTTCATAAAATAAGACGGATTTATTATTAAAGAAATCTGAAACAGTAATGACTTCCAAAGCAGGTATATCTCCGCAATGAAGATTTTTTACCAGTAGACATACCTTACAGTCACCATGATGTTCCAACTCATCATTGTGGATATGGCTTGCACTAAGATAAGAGGAAGAGAGATAAAAAAAGAAAATTATACGTATAATAAACTGTTTTGTGATTTTCATCTCTATCCTTCTATTTTTTTGAAAGTATAGTCTATTTTTCTGAAAATACAAAAAAGATGCCTCTATCTATAGCCCGGACTATATTGTGTGATTTTAAAGATATAGTATGAAAAAGTTTGAAAAAGAGCAGACTGTATTCAATCCATTTTTACCTAAATTTTGCTATATTAGAATTACTATTTCAAAGGTTATGTATGTCAGAAGAACCAAAAGTTAAACCACTATTTACCCACTTACACCTTCACACTGAGTATTCACTTCTAGATGGGGCAAACAAGATAAAAGCACTTGCCAAGAAGATAAAAGAACAGGGAATGACTTCTGTGGCTATGACTGACCATGGAAACATGTTTGGTACTATAGATTTTTATAATACCATGAAGAAAGAGGGTATCAAGCCTATCATCGGAATGGAAGCGTATTTGCATAACCAAGAGGAGCTAAGTGACAAGAGTATGCGTCAGCGTTTTCACCTTTGTTTGTATGCAAAAAATGATGTGGGATACAAGAACTTAATGTATTTGAGCTCTCGTGGGTACATCGATGGATTTTACTATTATCCTCGTATCAATAAAAAGATACTTGCTGAATGTTCTGAAGGACTTATCTGTTCGTCTGCTTGTTTACAGGGAGAAGTGAACTGGCATTTAAACCTTTCAGACAGAAATCTTAAATTTGGTGCCGAAGGGTACGAAAAAGCCAAAGCCGTGGCATTAGAGTACAAAGCCATTTTTGGTGATGATTTCTACTTAGAACTTATGCGTCATGGTATCGGTGATCAGCACCGTATCGACAAGCAAATCATAAAAATATCACAAGAAACAGGCATTAAGATTATTGCAACAAATGACACACATTACACGGTACAAAAAGATGCAGATGCACATGAGGCGTTTATGTGTATAGCAATGAACAAACTGTATGATGATCCCAACCGTCTTCGTCATTCAGTCCATGAGTTTTATGTAAAATCACCGGAGCAAATGGCTGCGCTTTTTGCAGACATCCCAGAAGCACTGGAAAATACTCAGGAGATAGCAGACAAATGTAACTTAGAGATAAAATTAGGAAATCCAACACCACCTAATTTCAAATTTGCAAGAGAACGAGCTCAGGAGTCGGACATCATAGTACCTGAGCCTGAAGTAGAGTACTCACTGGCAAATGATATCGCACTTTTTGTGGAAGAATCGAAAAAAGGATTGGAAAATCGTCTTAAAATAGTCCCACCAGGGAAACATGAAGAATACAGAGACAGGCTCAAAGTAGAGATTGATATCATTAACGATATGAAGTTCCCTGGGTATATGCTCATTGTTTGGGATTTTGTGGATGCAGCCAAACAGATGGGTATACCAGTAGGCCCAGGACGTGGTTCTGCAGCTGGATCACTAGTAGCGTACTCGCTTGGGATCACAGATATTGACCCTATGCCATATGGACTACTCTTTGAGCGTTTCTTGAACCCTGAACGTATCTCTATGCCAGATATCGACATGGACTTCTGTCAAGCAAGACGTCAAGAAATACTTGATTATGTGGTAGAAAAGTACGGACGTGTGAATGTGGCGCAAATCATTACTTTTGGTAAGTTGTTGGCAAAAGGGGTTATTCGTGATGTGGCTCGTGTGCTTGACATGCCTTATTCTAAAGCTGACGCAATGGCGAAGCTTATCCCTGATGAACTGGGCATCGACCTCAAAGGCTCTTACGAAAAAGAACCGAAGATAAAAGAGCTTTTAGAGAATGATCCTCAGGCAAAACGGACTTGGGAATATGCTCTAGCACTCGAAGGACTTAACCGTAATGCAGGTACGCATGCTGCTGGAGTTGTTATAAGTAATGAGCCGCTTTGGCTAAAAACACCTTTGTTTAAACCTACAGGACTAGACACGCTAGCAACGCAGTATAGCGGTAAGTATGTTGAAGATGTAGATCTTATTAAGTTTGACTTTTTGGGACTGAAAACACTCACTGTTATTGAAGAAGCATTGCAACTTGTAGAAAAAAGATATGGTAAACGCATTAATTTCGTTGAAGAGAACATCGAAGACAAAGAAGTATATGACTACATTGGAACAGGTGAGACACTGGGATTGTTCCAGATAGAGTCTGCAGGTATGCAGGAGTTAGCCAAAAAACTAAAACCAAACGGATTTGAAGATGTTATTGCGATGCTCGCACTCTATCGTCCTGGACCGATGGAGTCAGGAATGCTGGATGACTTTGTGGAGCGTAAACATGGTCGGGCAGAGATTACTTATACCTTCCCGGAACTAGAGCCTATACTTAAACCTACGTATGGGGTCATTGTTTATCAAGAACAGGTTATGCAGATTGTACAGACCATTGGTGGTTTTAGCCTTGGTGGGGCGGACTTGGTGCGTAGAGCGATGGGTAAGAAGGTTAAAGAAGAGATGGACAAACTCAAAGATGAGTTTTCAGAGGGTGCATCTAAAAAAGGTTTTGACAGAGAAAAAGCAGAAACACTCTTCGACCTCATTGTAAAGTTTGCCGGGTATGGATTTAATAAATCTCACTCTGCTGCCTATGCGATGATCACTTTTTACACTTCTTATCTGAAGCATTACTATCCGACTGAATTTATGGCGGCTATCTTGACGCTGGAAAAAAACAATACAGACAAAGTAGTGAGATATGTAGATGAAGTCAAGCATATGGGAATGAAGCTTCTCCCCCCTGACATTAATAAATCAGGTTTAGTGTTTGAGGCACGCAACATTGATGGTGATGAGGTTGTGATGTTTGGTATGGGAGCGTTAAAAGGTGCAGGAGATATCGCTATCAATACCATGCTTGAAGCTAGAGGGAATACGGAGTTTAAAGACCTTTCTGATTTTGTTTCTCGTATAGATTCAAGTAAAGTGAATAAAAGAGTGGTTGAAACACTTATTAAAGCAGGAGCATTTGACAGCTTTAGGTACTCCAGGAAAGCGATGCTTTCTCAGATAGAAGAGATCATAGATATGGCTAAAAAAGCAGGGGATGCTAAAAAACAAGCGGTTAATTCTCTTTGGGGTGATGATGAAGAGATGAGTACTGTTACCTTGGTGCTTTCAGATATGGTAGAGTTTGAACCTATGGAAATATTAGAGATGGAAAAAGAATCTTTAGGATTTTACGTTTCAGGTCATCCACTGGACAAATACCGTGAAACGCTAGATGAAATCAGCTACACACTAAGTTCAGAGGTAGACGATTTAGCCGATGGGTCACAAGCGATGTTCATAGGTAAAATAGAGAACATTACCGAAAAGATAAGTAAAAAAGGTAACAAGTTTGGTATTGCCAACATTATGGACTTACACGGAAACATTGAACTCATGCTCTTTGAAAACCGGCTTAAGGAACTCAAAGAAGATTTTGACCTTAATAAACCTATTGCCTTTAAAGTTAAAATCACAAAAGACGATAACTTTACACGTATGAATATATTGAAGATCTCAAGTATTAAGGATGCGAAGAAAGCGAAGGTAAAAGTAGAAAAAGAAGTTAAACACATAGAAGAACCTATTCAGCCACCGCTCATACTTGCACTTAATCTCATGCCAGATGCAAAGATAGTCGAAGAGCTCATGTGCCTGGTGGACAAATACCCTGGTAAACGTCCTTTGGAACTTCATATTAAATCTAAGCTTGCAGATGTGATCATAGAGTCTAAGATGAAGGTGAGTGAACTCATCATGGAAGAGGCCAAGGAGTTGGGTATTTATTTGGAAGAGAGTTTGAATGTTCCGGGTTAATTTATAATGTCAAATATTCAAGATGAAAAAGCATTTGATCTTTTAGAAAAAGCAATCGATAAAGCAGAATCATCATTAGTGCAGACAAAACGTTTTCAACCTTTTCTGATGTTACTAAATGATGCAGGGAAAATTGAAGTTTTTGAAAATGAAATAGAAGATTTTACCGAAAGTTATGCTTTGTTGGAAGCAACATTGAAAACACGTATCAAAAGTGCAGATGTAGATGTGATGGTTTTAGTTGTCGATACACTTATCCCCGATAAGTTTGTAGAAGATGTACCTAGCGGTATACGCTTACACTTAGAAGAAAAAAGTCAGATAGATAATATAATTGGTGCCAGATATTTGTATGTGCCCTATGAACTTTGTAGAATGGGGGATAGTGAGTTATTTGTAAGACTTCATGCACCTATACCAGTAGGATTTCCTGTAGAATATATAGTTAAATGAGACAAAATAACTTAAATTTTGTGTAGTATAGAAACAAATAAATAAGATAAGTTTTGATAACAGAATATTTAAATAACCTTATATAGGTATAGTGCTAAAATCCGAATATTAATACAAATAATTAATTTAAGGAATAAATATGTCAAAATTACCAAAAATCATATGGTCAAAAATTGATGAAGCGCCAGCACTTGCTACGTATTCATTGTTACCAATAGTAAACGCATTTACTCAAGCAGCAGGTGTAAAAGTCGTTACTTCTGATATTTCACTTGCAGGTAGAGTTCTTGCAGCAATGGGTCTTGCGGAAGATGAATTGTCTAAGCTTGGAGAAGTTGTTCTTCAGCCAGATGGAAACATCATTAAACTTCCAAATATTTCAGCATCAATAGGTCAGCTTAAAGAGTGTATTGCAGAGCTTCAAGGACAAGGGTATGATATCCCTGATTTCCCTGAAAATCCAGCAAATGCTGATGAAGAGTCTATTAGAGCTAAATATAACACTTGTCTTGGTTCGGCTGTTAACCCAGTACTTAGAGAAGGTAACTCAGACAGAAGAGCAGCTAAAGCTGTTAAGAAATTTGCACAAAAAAACCCACATAGACTTAAGCCATTTGCTGAAAATTCAAAAGCGTATGTTGCACACATGCAAGGTGATGGAGATTTCTACGGAAATGAACAGTCAGTAGCTATGGACAAAGCTCAAAAAGTGACTATTGCTTTAAATGGTAAAGAACTAGCAACAATTGATGCACTTGATAAAGAGATTTTAGATGGTACATTTATGTCTGTTGCTAAACTTAGAACATTTATCCAAAAAACAATTGATGACGCTAAAGCAAAAGATATTTTATGGTCTATTCACCTTAAAGCAACTATGATGAAAATCTCTGATCCAATTATGTTTGGTCACGCTTTAGAAGTATTCTTTGCAGATGTATTTAATAAGTATGCTGATACATTCGCAGAGCTTAATGTGAATGCAAAACTTGGTATTTCTGATATTGAACAAAAAATTGCTGGTCATGCACAAGAAGCAGAAATTTTAGCTGCATTTAAAGCAGTGGTTGATTCAGATAACCCACAAATTGCAATGGTTGATTCAGACAAAGGTACAACAAACTTTAATGCTTCAAACGATGTAATTATTGATGCTTCTATGCCAGTAGTTGTAAGAGAAGGCGGTAAACAGTGGAATAGAAATGGTGATGCTGTTGAGTGTGTGGCTGTTATCCCTGACAGTACTTATGCTATGTTCCATCAAGAAATGGTAGCTGATTGTGTTAAAAATGGTCAATACGATGTAGCGACAATGGGTTCAATGGCAAACGTGGGTCTTATGGCTCAAAAAGCAGAAGAATATGGTTCTCACCCAACAACATTTGAAATGCTAGAAGCGGGTAAAGTAACTGTCACTGCTGAAGATGGTACAGAGCTTATGTCATTTGACGTTGAAAAAGGTGATATCTGGAGAATGTCTAGAGCGAAAGATATTCCAATCAAAGACTGGGTAAGACTAGCGGTTGAGCGAGCAAGAATTGAAAATGTTCCAACTATCTTCTGGTTAGACGAAAACAGAGCACATGACAGAGAAATGATTAAAAAAGTAAATACATACCTAAAAGACCATGACACTGATGGTTTAGATATCCAAATTATGGATATTACAGCTGCAACAAGATTTACCAATGCAAGAATAAGAGAAGGTAAAAATACGATTGCTGTAACAGGTAACGTTCTTAGAGATCACCTTACAGACATGTACCCAATCCTAGAGCTTGGAACATCTGCTAAAATGCTTTCAATCGTTCCGTTGATTGCTGGTGGTGGATTATATGAGACTGGTGCGGGTGGTTCTGCTCCAAAGCACGTTGATCAATTCCTTGCAGAGGGTCACTTAAGATGGGATTCTCTAGGTGAGTTCTTGGCACTTGCTGAGTCATTAAGATTTATCGGTCAAAAACACTCTGATGAGAAACTGGCTGCACTTACAGCTGCACTAGATATCGCTAATGAAGGTTACCTTGACAACAACAAAGAACCAAGTAGAAAATGTGGACAGCCAGACAATAAAGCGTCTCACTTCTTTGTAGCACAATACTGGGCAGATGCACTTGCAAATGGTGCTGATACTGAACTTGCTGCAAAGTTTGCACCAGTTGTTGCTACACTTAAAGAAAATGAAGCAAAAATCATGGAAGAGTTACTTTCTGTTGAAGGTAAAGCTCAAGATATTGGTGGATACTACCATCCAGATGACGCGAAAGCTGAATCTGCGATGAGACCATCTGCTACACTTAATGCAATTATAGACGCTATCTAGTAGCTATGTATTGAGTATTGCATCTTATTTGTGCAATACTCTTCATTAAAATGTAATAGTATTTTGGTATGCTATAAACTTCTGCAGAGAAATTTTCTCTGCATCACTTCTTAGTATCTAGTGTAAAAAGATACTGTTGACACATCTGTGTCATATAACATAGGGTTGATGTAGCCTCTTTAGTCGCAAAGCATAATTGATAACAAAAGTTATGAGTTATGTTTTGCTTGGGGGTCCCCTATAGTTCTCACTTAAAAGGATTATAATGATAAAAAAAGGTAAAAAAGTAACGGTTATCGGTGCGGGAAATGTAGGAGCAACAGTAGCATTTATTCTTGCGATGAATGGTGTATGCCATCATGTTGTATTAAGAGACAGGAATACAGAGATTGCTAAAGGAAAAGCATTAGACATGTCACAGGCAGCCAATGCCGCAAGGTCACATACTATTGTATCTGTAGCAGAAGATGCTTCTGGCATGGCAGATTCAGATGTAGTTGTAATTACCGCGGGTAGTCCGAGATTGCCGGGAATGAGTAGAGATGATCTGCTTATGATTAATGCAGAGATCACAAAAGAAGTAGTGCAGGATGTAAAAAAATATGCACCTGATTCAATAATTATTATGGTTTCTAATCCTCTAGATGTAATGACATATGTGGCACTTAAAGAATCAGGTTTTCCAAAAGAAAGAGTGGTTGGTATGGCAGGTATTTTAGATTCTGCAAGAATGGCGCATTTTATTTTTGAAAAAATCGGTTATGGATCAGGACAGATTCGTGCTTCTGTTATGGGTGGACATGGTGATGACATGGTACCTTTACCAAAGTTCTCTACGATTGCAGGTGTGCCTTTGACGGACATTTTATCTGATGATGAAATTTTTGAAGTGGTTGAAAGAACAAAGCATGGCGGAGCAGAAATAGTAGGTTATCTCAAAACAGGTTCGGCATACTATGCACCAGCAAAATCTACAGCTATTATGGTTGAAGCTATTTTAAAAGACACAAAACAGATTCATCCGTGTGCTGTTTATCTTGATGGACATTACGGATATTCTGATATCGTTTCTGGGGTACCTGTTGCCCTTGGTGCAGGTGGTGTAGAAAAACTTTTTGAGATGACACTGAATGAAGAGCAAAAAGCAAAATTTGGAGAAAGTGTCAGCTCTGTAAGAAGTATGATTGATGTACTTAAAGAGAAGAATTTTTTTGATGATAAAAAAAATACATAGTAAGAAAAAGGATTTTTATGGATTTTAGAATAGAAAAAGATACGATGGGAGAAATGCAAGTTCCTGCTGATAAATATTGGGCAGCACAAACACAACGTTCTGTACATAATTTTGAAATTGGTAATGAAAAAATGCCGTTAGAGGTAGTGTATGGTTTTGCTAACTTAAAAAAAGCATGTGCTTTAGTCAACAATAATCTTGGACGGCTTGATGATGAAAAAATGGGTGCTATCTCTAAAGCCTGTGAATCAGTGCTTGCTGGAGAGCTTGATGATAACTTTCCTCTTGTGGTATGGCAAACAGGCTCAGGTACACAGTCAAATATGAACATGAATGAAGTCGTTGCAAATAAAGCAACGGAAATTCTTGGCGGAGATTTCACAAAAGAGAACCTTGTTCATCCAAATGATGATGTAAACAAGGGACAAAGTTCAAATGATACTTATCCAACGGCTATGCGTATTGCTGAAGTGGTTGCAGTTACAGACAATCTTATTCCTGCACTAAATCAACTAAAAACAACACTTGATGCAAAATCAAATGCTTTCTCAGATGTAGTAAAGATAGGTAGAACACACCTTCAGGATGCTACGCCACTTACGCTTGGACAAGAGCTTAGCGGATATGTAGCAATGCTAAAAACAAATCTTAAACAGATCAATGATGCATTGGTTTATTGTAGGGAATTGGCCATTGGCGGTACAGCTGTCGGCACAGGTTTGAACTCTCACCCTGAATTTTCACAAAGAGTATCTACTGAACTTAATAGCTTTATGCCAAAAGATTACGGTTTTGTTTCTCAGCCAAATAAATTTCATGCCCTTACTGGACATGATGCCGAAGTAGTGCTGAGCGGTGCGCTTAAAGCACTTGCAGCAAACCTTATGAAAATAGCCAATGATATAAGATGGTTAGCTTCAGGTCCGAGATGTGGTTTGGGTGAGATAGAAATCCCTGCAAATGAGCCAGGTTCATCTATCATGCCTGGTAAAGTAAATCCAACACAAGCAGAAGCCATGACAATGGTAGCGATACAAGTGATGGGTAATGATGCAACGGTAGGAATAGCTGCATCTCAAGGAAATTTTGAACTAAATGTATTTAAACCAGTGATTGCTTATAATATCTTGCAATCAACAAAACTACTTGCTGATGTTATGAAAAGTTTTGATATACATTGTGCAGTGGGTATTGAGCCAATTAGAGCGAATATTGATAGGTTTTTGAATGACTCGCTGATGTTAGTCACTGCACTGAACCCACATATAGGATACGAAAATGCAGCAAAAATTGCTAAAACTGCACACGCTAATGGAACAACACTTAAAGAAGAGGCGGTAGCACTTGGCCTTATGTCTGCAGAAGATTTCGATAAAAATGTTAAACCAGAAGAGATGATTGCACCCAAAGCATAAAAATAAAGATTTTGAAGAGTCTTGTAATTGTACGGAGCGTAACACTTTGTATCATTTTATCTTCTCTGAAAGGATACGTTAATCTTGATTACTTTAAAAATCACTAAAGACTGTGTAGATATTTAACATATTTATTAAATTAGCAATATTGATAATAGAATTAACCAAACATTATTCTCCTGATGCGTATAATATAAAAACTTATTAGTAATTTTAAAGGAGTATAAATTGAATATACATGAATATCAGGCAAAACAGATTTTTGCTAAATACGGTGTGCCGACACCAAGAGGTATTATTGCGAATACCCCACTTCAAGCAGCTACTAATGCCCAGGAACTTGGTGGAAATGTTTGGGTCGTTAAAGCTCAAATTCACGCAGGTGGACGTGGTCTTGGTGGTGGTGTAAAACTTGCTAAATCAATTGAAGAAGTAAGAGACTTAGCTCGTGAAATTTTAGGTATGACCTTAGTAACACACCAAACAGGTCCTGAAGGTAAACTGGTTCAGAAAGTATATATCGAAGAGGGTGCGGCCATTAAAGATGAGTTTTATCTTTCCGTAGTACTTGACAGAGCTGCTGAAATGCCAATTATTATGGCTTCAACTGAAGGTGGTATGGATATTGAAACTGTAGCACATGATACTCCTGAGAAAATCTTAAAAGTTGCAGTTGATCCTGCGATTGGCTTCCAAGCTTATCATGGTAGAGAACTTGTATTTGGCCTTGGTATCACAGATAAAAAGGAACAGAAAAAGTTTATAGACTTTGTCTCTAAAGTCTATAAACTTTATATGGAAAATGATGCAGAGATGATTGAAATCAATCCATTGATTAAAACTGAATCCGGTGACTTTATGGCACTTGATGGAAAAATGGGATTTGATGACTCTGCACTTGGACGTCACCCGGATATCGAAGATATGAGAGACATTTCTGAAGAGGATTCGGATGAAAGAGAAGCAAGTCGATACGGTCTTTCTTACATTGCACTTGATGGAGAAATTGGTTGTATGGTAAATGGTGCCGGTCTTGCGATGGGTACTATGGATACGATTAACTATATGGGTGGAACACCTGCAAACTTCCTTGACGTTGGCGGTTCAGCAAATGCTGAGACAGTGGCAAAAGGATTTGAAATCATTCTTAAAAATCCAAAAGTAAAAGCTATTTTTGTCAATATTTTTGGTGGGATTGTAAGATGTGATAGAATCGCAAATGGTATTATTGAGGCCACAAAACTTACAGATGTTAATGTACCGGTAATCGTTAGACTAGATGGTACGAATGCACCTGAAGCGGCGGAGATTCTTAAAAATGCAAATATCGCTAACCTTATAATAGGTTATGATTTAGGTGATGGTGCAGCTAAAGCAGTTGCAGCAGCGAAGGGAGAATAATTAATGTCAATTTTAGTAAACAAAGATACAAAAGTAATCGTTCAAGGTTTTACAGGTAAAGAGGGTTCTTTCCATGCTGAGCAATGTATGGATTATGGTACAAATATTGTAGGTGGTGTTACACCAAATAAAGGTGGACAAACACATCTTGGCAAGCCTGTATTTAATACAGTAAAAGAGGCAGTTAACACTACAGGTGCGACTGTTTCTATGATTTTTGTTCCACCGGCATTTGTAGCTGATGCAGTGATGGAAGCAGCAGATGCTGGTATCGAATTAGCAGTAATTATCACAGAAGGTGCACCTGTTAGAGATATGCAGATGGCTAAAGCACATGCTGTTAAAAACAACATGAAGACTATCGGACCAAACTGTCCTGGTATCATTACAGCAGAAGAGTGTAAGATAGGAATCATGCCTGGTATGATTTTCAAAAAAGGTAATGTTGGACTTATTTCTAAGTCCGGTACCCTTACGTATGAAGGTGCAAATCAAGTATGTAATGAAGGTTTTGGTATCACAACAGCTGTTGGTATTGGTGGAGACCCAATTATCGGTCTTAGCTATAAGGAACTTCTTCAAGAATTCCAAGATGACCCAGAAACTGAAGCAATTGTTATGATCGGTGAAATCGGTGGAGATCTTGAAATTCAAGCGGCAGCTTATATCAAAGAAAATATCACTAAGCCAGTAGTTGCTTTCATCGCAGGTCAAACTGCACCAGCAGGTAAAAGAATGGGGCACGCAGGTGCTATCATCTCTGGTTCTGCAGGTACAGCGAAAGAAAAAATGGATGCACTTGAAGCAGTAGGCGTTAAAGTCGTTATTTCACCAGCAGAGATCGGTAAGGCTGTTAAAGAAGTTCTTTCTTAATTCTATTTTTTCTTAAAAGTTCAATACACTTTTAGTGGGCATTTGTGCCCACGCTACATATTTTTCCTTCAACCCAATTTTTATCACATTTGATTAAGAAAGAAATACTTTATACTTTTTTATTTACTTATTTTGACTATAATAATCTTAAGTTAAATCGTAAGGAGTTATTTATGCAACAATCGTTTGAAGTCTTGAATGTTAAGTGTGGTAGTTGTGCTTCTACACTTAAAAGTAAACTTGCCAAAGATTTTGGAGAGATAGAAGTCAATTTAGAGGTACTTCCACGTAAAATTACTTTAGATATGGAAAATAGAGATCTAGATAAGTTAGCCAAAGCCCTTAGAGAACTTGGGTATCCTTTAGCTTCAGAAGAGATGAGTTTCATGGATTGTACTTCAGCAAAAGCAAAAAGTTTTGTTTCTTGTGCCGTAGGTAAAATGAACAGTTAACATAGAGAATATGCATCCTCTTTTATAGTCTTTTTTCTTGCTTCAAAAGGTAACAACTACCCTTATAGTAACAATAATTCCAAGTTATTCATATCTCCTTTATAAAAACTAAGCTATTCTGAATCTAGTGAATAGTAAATTTCACGCAATATATAATTAAAAGGGGAACCAATGGCAGCAATGACAGCTCCAGCTAATACTCCAGTATGGGTAGATACAGCTAGATGTAAAGCTTGTGATATCTGTGTGGACGCATGTCCAGCAGGTGTACTTTCTATGAAAGCAGATCCACATTCAACACTTGGTGCAAATATCGAGATAGTAATGCCTGAGGCATGTATCGGATGTAATGAATGTGAACTTTCATGTCCAGACTTCGCGATTTATGTAGCTGAGAAAAAAGAATTTAAATTTACTAAGTTGACAGATTCATCAAAAGCAAGACAAGAAGTGATTAATGAAAATGGGTATAGATTACCTACAGATTATAAGGAGGCTAACTAATGGCGTCAGGTGCAACTAACGAAGTAATAAAAGACGGTAAAAGAGAAGTAGTAATGGTTGGAAATCACCTGGCTGCATTGGCAGCAGTTGATTCTGGCTGTATGTTCTTCGGTGGATATCCTATTACACCTTCAACAGAAGTAATGGAAGCGCTTTCAGATTATCTTCCGGAAATAGGTGGAACATGTATCCAAATGGAAGATGAAATTGCAGGTATCGCAGTTGCTATTGGTGCATCTATGTCAGGTGTACGTGCTATGACAGCAACATCAGGACCTGGTATTTCACTTAAAGCTGAAAACCTTGGTCTTGCCCAAATGGCAGAAGTTCCTTTGGTTGTTGTAGATGTTATGAGAGGGGGACCTTCAACTGGTCTTCCAACACGTGTATCACAAGGTGATATCTCTCAAGCAAAGACACCATCACACGGTGACTACAAATCAATCGCATTATGTGCAGGTACATTGGCTGAATGTTATACTGAAACAGTAAGAGCATTTAACCTTGCAGACAGATTTATGCAACCAGTATTTGTACTTCTTGATGCAACGTTGGGTCTTATGCATGCAAAAGCTGTACTTCCTACAATAGAAGAAGTTAAAGCGGGCATCGTTCCAAGAAAAATATTTGATGGATCAAATGAAGACTATAAGCCTTACGGTGTAGCACAAGATGAAGCAGCGGTACTTAACCCAATGTTCCAAGGGTACAGATACCACTTTACAGGTCTTCATCATGATGCAAAAGGTTTCCCAACGGAAGAGATCGAAACTTGTAGAAAACTGATCGACAGACTCTTTAGAAAAGTTGATGAATACTTAGATGAAATCGAACTTAATGAAGAGTTTATGATGGATGATGCAGATATCTGTATTATTGGTTATGGTTCAGCAGCATTGGCTGTTAAAGAAGCAGTAATGAGACTTAGAGAAGAAGGTATCAAAGCTGGAATGTTCAGACCGATCACCATTTGGCCAAGTCCTCAAAAAAGAATGTATGACATTGGTCAACAGTTCAAGAATATACTTTCAGTTGAATTAAATATGGGTCAATACCTAGATGAGATTCAAAGATCTACAGGTAGACTTGATATTGAGAAGCTAATTAAAGTAAATGGTAGACCATTCTCACCACAAGATATTATTGATAAAGTTAAGGAGGTATTTTAGTCATGGCATTTAATTACGATAGTTATTTAAGAATGGAAAAAATGCCAACACTATGGTGTTGGGGTTGTGGAGACGGGATAGTCTTAAAAGCGTTTGTTAGAGCTGTAGATGCTCTAGGTTATGAAAAAGATGATATTTGTGTTGTATCTGGAATCGGTTGTTCAGGAAGATTTTCTTCTTATGTTGACTTTAATACGATTCACACTACTCACGGTAGAACTATAGCGTTTGCAACAGGTGTCAAGCTTGCTAACCCTACTAAAAAAGTAGTTGTAGTTACTGGTGACGGCGATGCATTTGCCATTGGTGGTAACCATACTATTCACGGAGCTAGAAGAAACATTGACATGACTATGATTGTTATCCAAAACTTTATTTATGGTCTTACAAATTCACAAACCAGTCCTACTACACCACAAGGTATGTGGACAGTTACTCAAAAAGTTGGTAACATTGACCCAACTTTTGATGCATGTAAATTGGTTGAAGCAGCAGGTGCAACATTTGTTGCGCGTGAATCAGTAACCGCACCTAAAAAACTTGAGAAAATCATGAAAGCAGCTTTAGAACATAAAGGTTTTTCGTATATTGATGCCCTGACAAACTGTCACATCAACCTTGGACGTAAAAACAAAATGGTTGCAGCAATGGATACTCTTGACTGGATAGATAGCATTACGACACCTAAAAAGAAATGGGATGCCTTGCCTGAAGAAGAAAGACAAAACTTACTTCCAACAGGTATTTTACACCAAGATGAGACTAAAGATGAGTACTGTGATTTATACCAAATGATTATAGAAGCACATCAAGGTAAAAGAGCTAAAATCACTCAAGATGATTTTGATAAAAAAATATAAGGAGACACAATGAGTACTAAAACAGTAATGAGATTTACAGGAGTTGGTGGACAAGGTGTTCTTCTGGCTGGTGAGATTTTTGCTTCTGCAAAAATAGCCCAAGGTGGTTTCGGTATGAAAACAGCAACCTATACATCACGAGTTCGTGGTGGACCGACGCTTGTTGATATTCAACTTGATGACAAGGAAATTTGGTACCCCTATGCAATTGATGGTCAGATAGACTTCATGCTTTCAGTTGCGGATATAAGTTACCAGCTGTTTAAGAGTGGTGTTCGTGACGGTGGTACAATTGTAATTGAACCAAATCTTGTTCATCCGACTGATGAAGATAGAAAACGTTGGAATATCGTTGAGATACCTATTATTACTATTGCAAAAGAAGAAGTAGGGCTTGTTCTTACTCAATCTGTAGTTGCACTTGCTATTGCGAATACATATACTCATGCAATTGATGATCAACTATTGATTGATACAATGCTTTCAGCGGTGCCTGAAAAATTCCATACTCCAAATAAATTGGCATATGATTTAGGTAAAAAATATGCAGAAGAAGCTATAGCTGAAGCTAGCGCGTAATTTTTATATCTACTTTGCAGACAGAGTGTTCTCTGTCTGCATCCTTCTAACTTAATTTTTACTTCATTAAAATAAATTCATATAATTTATACTTAACACTTACCTTTTTATATGCTATAATTCGCATAGGTGCAATAGGTAGTTGCTGGTGGTGTAAACCACGAGAGGAAAGTCCGGGCTGCAAGTGAGACAGAACTCCATCTAACAGATGGCCAGAGTAATCTGAGGGCAAGTGCAACAGAAAGTAGGTAGCCTATTCGTAGGTGATAGTGAAAGGGTGGGGTAAGAGCCCACCGGTACTTATGGTAACATAGGTAGCTAGGTAAACCCTGTTCGCAGCAAGAAGTATATGGTACAAGTCTCACAAGCTGTTAAATCAGCACACATACTTCGCTTGAATGTATTGGCAACAATGCGTCTAGATAAATAACTACCCACGACAAAACCCGGCTTATCGTTGCACCTATAATTTTAAAGGGGGTTTATTCCCCTAAGTCACGTACTTTCATTCATATAATCTTCACTATTTTTGACGTAACCAAAACATTATAGTATTTTATAAAATATACTCATTTATGAGATATAATCTATCAACATACTTAAAATCAATTCATTAAAGGAATTAAATTGCACACATTTAGACTAGTAATGATTCCAACCCTTCTGGTTATTTTTTCAAGATCTGCAACGCATACGGTATTCAATAATGAGTGAAACAGAAATTATCAAAGCTGTCACTATGATCATTGCACTGATGGTTGCCATTATTGGCCATGAAATCATGCATGGTTTTGTTGCATACAAATACGGTGACAATACAGCTAAGAACAACGGCCGTCTCAAGATCAATCCTCTTGTACATATTGATCCTGTAGGAAGCATTTTAGTTCCAGGTATGCTCTTTTTCTCAGGAGCCCCTTTTATATTCGGCTGGGCAAAACCCGTTCCTATCCATATTTCAACCGTCATGAGAAACGGTGGCACTAATGCTGCTGTTGCAGTCTCACTGGCAGGGATTGCTTACAACTTTGTGATGGCAGCTTTTTGTGCAGTCCTTTTCCAACTATTTGCGCATCCAACTTCTGCTACAGAAGCCTTCATTGCACTTTTTTTATATCAAAGTGTCGTCATCAATGTACTGCTTGGGGTATTTAACCTCTGGCCAATTCCGCCGCTAGACGGAGCAAACGCCATACGATACATGGCTGAAGGCTTGAAGTGGAGAAAACTTGCTGTCTTTTATGATAAAATATATCCCTATGGAATGTTTATACTGGTAGCTGTACTTTTTACACCACTATCAAATATTCTTTTTGGCCCGGTATTATGGATTGTGAAGCGCTTACTTTAAACTATTAAGTCAAGTATGATGAAAAATAATTTAGAATGTATGGCTTTAAACATCATCATGTCAAATGTTTCGACGTAATAAAAATAGAAATCTCACAATCTCTAACATATTTTATAACGTTTATCGCTGTAGTGATGTTTAGAGACCATAAATATGTAAACAAGTATATAAAACCTTATAAAATAGGCTATATTGGAGATTTTATAAGGTATTGTCTTTTATAGTTTTTTGTCTCTATAAAGTTGATCTAATGAAAAAAATAGAGAAATTTTACTAAAAAAAGAGAGCATTATAGTTTTCATCTTCTGCATTTTTTCATGAAGTCGACTTTAGCAGATGTATGAGAATATATAGTCCACACTGAATACACACATTAATTTTATAATGTCCTAAGTAGACCTTTAACTATTAGGAATTAGTCATGAATACGTATTTTACACATTTTGGTGAGCATTTTACAGTGACATTACTTTTGCTTAATATGGTGAAAAAAAATTAAATATTTTATTATGAAAAGGATAATACTAAATGAAAGCGTCGGATCTATTTATAAAAGCGTTAGAAAATGAGGGTGTTGAGTATATCTTTGGTATACCAGGAGAGGAGAATTTGGATCTTTTAAATTCATTGCGAGTCTCTAGCATACAATTTATTTTGACCCGTCATGAACAAGGCGCAGGTTTTATGGCTGCAACCTATGGACGCTTAACTGGGAAAGTCGGTGTATGTATGGCTACTTTGGGACCAGGTGCAACCAATCTTGTTACACCTGCGGCTTATGCCAACCTAGGGGGTATACCTATGTTGATGATAACGGGTCAGAAACCGATCAAAAAAAGTAAGCAAGGGCGTTTTCAAATTATAGATGTTGTTCACATGATGAAACCAATCACAAAATATACTAAGCAAGTTGTTAATGGAAATAATATAGCTGCGATGGTGCGTGAAAGTTTTAAGACCGCCTTACAGGAGAAACCGGGAGCAGTACATATTGAACTGCCTGAAGATATCGCCCGAGAGGAAGTTGATGAGCAAATATTTTCTGTATATAAACCCCGTAATCCAATAGCTCAAAATGCAAGTTTAGATAGTGCTGTAAGCATGCTATACAAAGCAAAAATGCCATTAGTCTTAATTGGAGCTGGAGCAAACCGTACAAGCATTTGTTCAGCTATGAAAGAGTTTATAGATAAACTTGGCATTCCATTTTTTATGACTCAAATGGGTAAAGGCGTGGTTAATGAATTTCATCCTTTATGTATTGGAACAGCGGCACTCTCAGATAATGATTATCTTCATTGTGCGATAGAAAGAGCTGACTTGATCATTAATGTTGGACATGACACTATTGAAAAACCACCATTTTTCATGCAAGAAGGAGGAACAAAAGTAATACATATCAATTTTTTACCTTCTGCTGTGGATGATACCTATTTTCCTCAGCTTGATGTCATTGGAGATATTGCTTGTAATTTGGAGTCTTTAACACTACTTGCCCAAAAACAGGCACATTGGGATTTTACATACTTTATGCGCGTTATCGATGAATCACAAGCGCATATCGTGAAATATTTCAAAGATGAAAGATTTCCAATATTACCTCAAAGAGCCCTTAAGGACATTAGAGATGTTTTACCTAAAGATGGGATTTTGACTTTGGACAATGGAATCTATAAAATATGGTTCGCACGTAATTATAAATGTTTTCTGCCAAATACACTTCTGCTTGATAATGCATTAGCTACTATGGGAGCAGGGCTTGCTTCTGCAATGGCTGCTAAAATCGTTCATCCAAATAAAAAAGTGATATCTGTGTGTGGTGATGGTGGTTTTATGATGAACTCTCAAGAGTTAGAAACGGCTGTACGACTGGAGTTGGACCTTGTTGTCATTATTTTAAACGACAGTGCTTACGGTATGATCAAATGGAAACAGGAAGGTATGGGGTTTGAAAATTTTGGATTGGACTATAACAATCCTGACTTTGTCCAATATGCCGGGGCATTTGGTGCCATGGGATACAGACCGACTTCCTGTGATGATTTTGGTGTCATTTTAGACCATGCTATTAACAGCAAAGGGGTACATTTGATTGATCTAGCGGTTGATTATAGTTTAAATCATGAAATTTTAAATGAGTTACTTAAAAATAAAAACTGTTTGGTATAAGTTTTAAACCATAGAATAGATAAACAATTTTAGGAGTTGACAGCATGAATAACATTAAAGTAGAGTCACCATTTGACGGGAAAGTATTGGGAGAGATTGCAGTTGCAAATAAGGCGGATATTGATCTGGCATTAGATCGTGCCCGTGAAGTATATGAAAACCAGGAGATGTGGTTGCCCAAATATGAACGGATCACTATTTTGGAAAAAACGGTCGAGATCATGAACAGCCGGATAGAAGAACTTACACTTATTGCAGCCAGAGAGGGAGGTAAACCTTATATGGATTCAAAGGTTGAAGTGGAACGTGCCATCAATGGTGTGAAACTTGCTATAGAATATATGGGTGTTTTTGAGGGGAAAGAAATAGCCATGGGTCATACAAAAAGTTCTGCTAATCGCATTGCTTACACTATGAAAGAACCTATTGGTGTGGTTGCTGCTATTTCAGCGTTTAACCATCCGTTAAATCTTGCTGTGCATCAAACTGTTCCGGCTATCGCAGTTGGATCCCCTGTGATTATCAAACCATCAGAGAGCACACCTATGTCCGCTATTAATTTTGTAGAAATCTTATATGAGGCAGGCTTGCCTAAAGCATGGTGTCAAGTGGTTGTTTGCCATAGAGAAGTAGCGCAGTATCTTGCGACAAGTCCCAAGATTGACTATTTGACTTTTATTGGTTCTGGTGCTGTTGGCTGGTACTTAAACTCACAGGTCTCTCCTGGTACCCGTGTGGGTCTAGAACATGGAGGTGTTGCACCTGTGATCGTTGAAGCCGATGCCGACATGGAAGCATTGATCCCCGCTTTGGCGAAGGGTGGATTTTATCATGCAGGACAGGTCTGTGTCTCCGTGCAACGTATTTATGTGCATGAGAGTATTTGTGATGAAGTGGGTTCCAGATTGGTACAGGCAGCACAAAAGCTTATTGTTGGTGATCCTCTTGATCCAAAAACAGAAGTGGGACCACTTATCTCGCACAATGAAGTCAATAGAGTAGAAACATGGGTCGAAGAAGCAGTTGCAGGAGGGGCAAAAGTGCTTTGTGGAGGTAAACGTATTTCTGAAAGCTGTTTTGAAGCCACGGTACTTCTAAATCCACCGCGTGATGCTAAGGTGAGCACTTCAGAAGTTTTTGGTCCGGTTGTCTGTATCTACACTTATAGTAATATTGAAGATGCCTTTAAAGAAGCCAATAGACTTGAATACTCTTTTCAGGCAGCAGTATTTACTAAAAATATTGACACAGCGTTGCTGGCGGTTAAGCGTCTCAATGGCACTGCTGTCATGGTGAATGACCATACGGCATTCAGGGTTGATTGGATGCCGTTTGGTGGGGCTAAAGCCTCTGGTTTGGGACTGGGTGGCATCTCTTATTCAATGGAAGAGATGAGTAAAGAGAAATTGATGGTGATCAAGTCTTCAGTTTTATAAATTATCGGGTTCTGCTAAAAGAGATAACAGTTAACTAAAATAAATAATTATAGGTTATCATTTCCAAGAAATATGAAAAATGTATTTACAAAGGAACTCCACTAGAGGAAAAGTTCAATACAGTATGATGTGATTCACACAATGAAATTGCAAAAGAGTATGGACTTGTATTTGCATTGGCCCAAGAACTAAGACTTATCTATGAAAGTTTTGGGATCGATATGTCAGGTTTGAACCAGGAGGGTAGTTATGAGCTTCCTATATCAGCGACATATTATATAGTGAACAAAAACAAAGAGATTATCTTTTCATTTGTTGATGAAGACTATAAAAAAAGATTAGAGCTGCAAAGTGTTAGTTTAAATGCAGATGAAGCAATAGCAAGATTAGATAATGATGAAGCAAGAGTAGATATCATAAATCAAAAAAAATATTGGTTAGAAAAAGGCATATCAGCTGTTCCAACAATAATATTTAATGATGATATCACACTTAATGGGGATTTACCTCTTGGCACTTATAAACAATTTATTGATATAAGATCTTGTGTAGTTGTAGCCACTGATTACAGAAAATCTATAAAGACCCATGTCCCAGCTGGATTTAACGATTTTTATGACACTTTATGGTCTCGTAAGTAATTTTGGATTTATGACTGATATTGCACCACTTGGGAGTATTGATCATCAAAGTGCAGGAACTGTAGCAAGAGTTGATGTAATACAATTATCTTTGCAACAATCAAATCTGCTTGTTATGTAAAAGGAAGTATGATTATTGATCTTATCTTTATTGGGGTCAATTTTTTTGGTGCACTGTGTGGAGGTATCTTAATGCGTGCAGATGATAATATTCTAATTAAGAGAATGGGTACGTTTGTGATAATAGGTGCGACTCTTTTTCTTGTGACGTATTATGTTGAAACAATGCCTGAAATGATTTAATTATTTACAATGCAAGGCTCTGATACCTTAGCACCAATTGTTGCATCAGTGGGATTTCCTAAAGTACCAGGAATGTTGATGACTCTTGTTGGATTAGTGGGGAAAAAAGCAAGCGACAAACGAATTAGAAAAGAAAAAAATTTAAAATAAAAGGAAGTCAATGGAAAATAAATTAAACATTTTATGGACAAACGATAATGTTCTTACAGCTGAGCATATGGTATTGATGTATGCGTCAAATACAATGAAAAAGAAATTGTGGAATGAAATAACAGTAATTATTTGGGGAGCAACTTCTAAATTAGTAGCGGAAAATACTTATATACAAAGTCTCATCAAAGATGCTCAAAAACAAGGTGTTAAGTTTAGTGGTTGTATTGCATGTGCTGATAATTTAGGAACTACTCAAACACTCACAGATTTAGGCATAGAGCTTATAGGCTGGGGAAAACCATTAACTGAAATCATAAAGAATAAAGAACACCTTTTAACGGTTTAAATATGAAATTACACCGGAAGCTTTAAAAAAGATCTGAGCTTTCCCTCTTGATCTGAATGCCTATTTCGCAAATACATCTTCCATCACAGAAGATATGGAACACATTTTAAAATATACTTTTACGTGTGATGGGGCCATTGGTGTATATCTTTAACTCTATATCACTGTCTATAAAGTTTTTAACAATATAAAGTATATCAATGGTAGTATCTATGATCTGAAGCCCTGCAACATAATTCGCCACATATGCTTTGCTGCCGTCACTGGGCTGGGGAAAGTACCTAAAAGATATTGATCCTCCGTTTATTTTGGAACAAGATCGACTCTCAATATGAAAACAATCTATAGTATTTAAAATTATCATAAACTATAATTTATCACCCTAACGGGTGATGTTTTTTTCTTTCTATATCGTTATAATAGTATAGTTCTATAGATTAAAAAGAATGAGTTTTAATGTTATTAACAAAAGAACTTTTAACTTACATCTCAAAGAGTGTGAGTTCAGACTCAATCATAGAGGTGAAGATGTGTAGAAAACATTGCTACAAATCTTTAAAAATGAACCTCATAAGTTGTCTTAACCCTAAAGATAAACTTTTAGAAGTATAAAAAGAATTTAGAATGACACATACATTAATGAATTTGCCTTTTGATGAAAATGCTTTGGAGCCATATATCTCCAAAGAGACATTGCAGTATCATCATGGTAAACATCATGCTGGGTATATCAAGAACCTCAATAGGCTGATTGAAGGTACCAAGTATGAAGATTTGGACCTTACAGAAATTGTTGTTTCCGCAGAAGGTGGCATCTTTAACAATGCAGCACAGGTTTACAACCATAACTTTTATTTTAACGGAATGAGCACTGAAACAAATTCTCCTTCTGAAAATTTAGTAGATTTGCTCGACAGAGACTTTGGATCTCTAGAAAAATTTAAAGAGATATTCTTAGAGACTGCTTCTGGTCAGTTTGGTTCGGGCTGGGTATGGCTGAGTATAGACGAATCAGGAAGCTTGTCAGTTGAGTCTTTCTCCAATGCAGGCAATCCACTTTTATCTAGACATACGCCATTAATGACATGTGATGTTTGGGAACATGCATACTACATAGACTATAGGAATGCAAGAGCTGACTACCTTGAAAAATGGTGGGAACTTGTAAATTGGAATTTCGTTTCACAAAATCTCGAGGCCTTCACTGAATCACGTCATGGATTTATAGATCCGTGCATTGACGATAGTGAACTATGTGATTATGTAGACACCATAGATCAGATTGAGCATGTTAATACATAACAATATACAGAGAAAAAAATGAAAACAAATAAGTCCAGAAGAAGTTTTTTTAAATACATGACTGCACTTGGTTTGGCGAGTTTTTACACTGCTCCACTCTATGCGAAAACAGCTAAAAATATCGTTAAATATCAACCAACACCCAAAGATGGAGACAGTTGTAAAACTTGTATGCACTTTATCGCTGCGACCAATGAATGTGCCACTGTTGAAGGTCCTATTGATCCAGATGGTTGGTGTACAATTTATTTTAAAAAAACCAGATAATGCAGAAAGCGAAACTAACGAATAATAGAAGAATGATTTTATGTCCATTTTTTATTGGTCGAAATTTACTAAAAAAAATGTCCCTTATCTAGAGACAAAAATCATAAAAATGTTTTAAGGACATTGCAATGACGATAGATGAACTCAAATTATACGATGGTCGCAATAACAATCGAGCTTATATTGCTTATAAAAATGTAGTCTATGATGTGACCGAGAGTTCCTTTTGGCAAGGCGGTGACCATCAAGGAGTTCATAGTGCAGGAGTTGATCTGACTTCTGCACTCTCAGATGCACCGCATGGCGATGATGTATTTAAAACTTTTCCTGAAGTTGCGACTTTGGATGAAGAAGAACCTACCAAGACGGTAAAAGAAAAAACTACAGAACAAAACACATCTCAAGATTCAAAAACTTATTTAAGAAGTTTATACAGAAAATATCATCCCCATCCGATGACTGTTCATTTTCCTATTGCTCTGCATATTTTTGCCAGTGTATTTGATATTATTTTTTTAATGTATCCAAAAGAGGTATATGCACTTATAGTATTTTACTCACTTGTTGTTGCAACAGTTATGGGCTTTGTTGCGATGATACCGGGGCTTTTTAGCTGGTGGCTCAATTATAACTTCTCAACACATCGGGCTTTTATTATAAAAATAGTTGTATCTTTTGTTACACTTTTACTAGGTATCATAGCTATAACAATATATCTTGATTATCCGACAGCTATATATGACTTTTCCTTTTTAGGGATAACATACCACGCAATAGTCTTGATTACCGGTATCAATGTTTTGATACTCGGCTACTACGGTGGAAAGATCGTTTGGGGGAATATCAATGATGATAAGAAAGAGGAAGAAACTTCACATCCTGAGCCAATAATAACTCCAAAAATAGAAACAGCAGGAGAGAAAAGTCTACATGTAGAGAATCATAATAGTACGAGCATTTCTATTCTCATCGGAGGTGCTGCCGGGATGGGCATAGATACATTAGAAAATGTACTCAGCGATACCTTCAAAGCAAGCGGATTTTTTGTCTTTTCAACAAAAGAGTTTATGTCTCGTATAAGAGGTGGAAGCAATACAGTCTTGATACGCATTTCAGACTATTTGATAGAAGCTCCATCTTGGGAAGTTGACATCTCCATCGCTTTGGACAGTCTTGCATTAGAGCACATGAGCGACAGATGGACGAAAGATACCATAGTTTTAGCAGATGAAAATTTTAGTGATAAATATCCTTCTGCTGTAACCGTTGCTATGAAAGAGAATGCAAAAAAATTTGGTGATGCTAAATATGCAAACAGTTACATGGCAGGTGTTCTTTTTGGAGTATTGAAACTTGATAAAACTCCTTTAATACAAATTGTTTTAAATCATTTTAAAGATGAGGATACCAACAAAGATGTGACTGAATCTGGTTATGAAGATGGAGTTAAGATTGGAAATATAACGCTTCCTAAACTGCCAAAAACGGATATTGAGCGTGTGAAAAAATTACATCTTATGGATGGAACGACAGCAAGCGGATTTGGTTTTTTGGCAGGCGGGTGCAATATGATTACCGCCTATCCTATGTCGCCATCTACGGGAATGCTTAACTTCATGGCATCTATGTCAAAAGAGTTTGACATAGCAGTTGAACAAAGCGAAGATGAAATAGCCTCTCTGACTATGGCGCTTGGCGGATGGTACGCTGGTGCGCGTGCCATGACAAGCACTTCGGGCGGCGGTTTTGCTCTTATGGGGGAAGCACTCAGCCTGAGCGGCATGAGTGAAACACCGGCCGTTATTTACCTTGCACAGCGTCCCGGTCCTGCGACAGGACTGCCGACACGAAGTGAACAAGGGGATTTAAACCTGGCTCTTTACTCGGGACATGGACCGTTTTCCCGGGTTGTACTCGCTCCGGGTTCACTTGCTGAGTGTATTGATTGTGGGTATCTTGCTTTTGAACTTGCAGACAAATATCAAATTCCGGTTATTGTGCTAAGCGACCAATATCTGACTGACTCTATCTCGATGACAGGTGATATAAATTTGTCATCCTATGAACAAAAGAGATATATAGTCAAAAGTTTCCAAGATTATGAGCGGTATGCGGATACACAAAACGGTATAAGTCCAAGAACGGTTCCGGATTTGGGAGAGGGACTCATATGTGCTGTCGGAGATGAACATGACGAGCGAGGACAGATTACGGAAGATTATAAAACACGCATTCAGATGGTTGATAAACGGGCACGAAAAAATGATACTCTCATAAGTGAAGCGCTTGCTCCTGTTTGTATCGGTGATGGTGATATAGCTATAATCGGCTGGGGTTCAACCAAAGGTGCTATAAGTGAAGCACTGCGTAGACTTGGTAATGAGCGTCTTGTACATGTACATTTTACATGGCTGCATCCACTTAAAAATGAGCAGTTAAAATCTCTAGAAAAATACAGATATAAAATCGTAGTAGAAAACAATGCCGATGCGGCTTTTTCAAACCAACTCAAAATTTATGATATAACAACAGACAATACTATTCTACAATCTAACGGTTTTAGTTTCTTTACCGACCAATTAACAGATATGATAGAAAAAGCTATAAAGGATTTGTCATGAACCACCTATTTGATAGAAAAGATGTCGATGTCGCATGGTGTCCTGGATGTGGAAATTTCGGTATTTTAAAACTCATAAAAGATGTTTTGGAAGAGTTAGAGGTGGAAAAAAAGAGTGCGGTCATAGTATCCGGAATTGGACAGGCCGCAAAAACACCTTACTATATAGATATAAATATGTTTGGAGTCTTGCATGGGAGAGCGCTTCCAATCGCCACAGGCCTTAAAGTTGCAAATCCAAATTTAATCGTTGTAGCAGAAGGCGGTGACGGTGACATGTACGGAGAGGGAGGCAACCATTTTATTCATGCTTTAAGACGTAATGTTAATATAGTACACATCGTGCATAACAACATGGTCTATGGTCTGACGAAAGGACAAGCTTCACCTACAAGCCAAAAAGGTTTTGAGACAAAAGTACAGGTTAACGGTGTAAGCAATGAACCATTTAACCCCTTAGCCGTAGCACTTTCACTAAAAGCAGGATTTGTATCTCGTGTGAGTATTGGAAATGCGAAACATGCAAAAGAAGTATTAAAAGCTGCATTTGAGCATCATGGTTATGCGTTTATTGACATTTTACAGCCGTGTGTCACTTTTAACAAGACAAATACCTATCAATGGTTTAAAGATAATTCCTATACTTTAGATCAAAATTATGACAACAGCAATTTCCAAGAAGCTATAAAAAAATCTTTTGAAGTTATGCCAATGCCCTTAGGTATACTTTATGTAGATAAAAATACTACTGTAACATTGGAAGAAAGAATAAGAAAAGAGAGTCAACCACTTCATACTATCACGCATGACATTTCTAAAATACAAAAACTTTTTGATACTTATTAGCCTTAGAATCTTCTCTTATGAAGGGAGGGGTGGGTACCTTTACATAAATATATTAAAACGGGTATAAACTTTATAATCCAAGTATATTCATGAGTAATTATATATGCAATTACTAAGATTTCATGGAATGTTCTTCACTATATTTCTCTTCTCTTATGATAGGTGCTGGTCTTTTTCTGCCTGTCAGTTCAAAGGTATAAGGTCTGGCATAGTGCCCGGCTGTATCTTGATTCCACTTTGATCCGCGTAGCATATGTAACGGCAATAAGTATGCCTTTTTTGTATGGAGTGGACCGGTTAAAATTTCATCATTTGGGTCTACAATGAGACTATTTCCTTTATTGATAAATTCACCTACATCTTTGTAGTATGGTTCTTGTTGAGGAGGTTTTTTCAATACATCTTCTTTTCTTAATACCATACAGTACCCAGTTTCAAAACATCGTTCAAAAGCGTCCAGGACAGCGTAAAGATAAAATTCAGATCAGTAATGATGACTGCATTTACAACAATTTCAGGGATGGTTTCTATCGCACGGGAACAGGTGGTTGGATTAGAGAGACTTTCTCCTCTTGCCGATGTAAAAATATTATTTAACTTTTTATCGGTATACTTTTGACCTTGATCACTGTACCGATGTATACATATATTTTTAGATAAAGAAAGATTAAAGAAGGATAATAATGAAAGAGTTTTTTGCCTATGGAGAAAAGGTTCCCGGGTATGATGTAAGAGTTTTAAACGAAAGAGAAGCAAGAGCGGCTGCAGGTATACTTTTTGTTGGCGCTTTTTTAGGACTTGCCAACGGTGTAATGCTAGGTACCGCCATATTCTCAGAATATTTTATCACTTTTTTCGCCATAGATTTTACCATGAGAATCATTCAGCCACGTTATGCTCCGAGTTTATTGCTTGGGCGGTTTTTTGTACAAAATCAGACCCCAGAGTATGTTGGGGCTGAGCAAAAACGTTTTGCCTGGGCACTTGGTTTTGTACTTGCATGGCCTATGTTTTATTATCTTGTTATCAACTTTCAGCCAAACCCGATAAAAGTTCTTGTCTGTCTTATCTGTATGGCACTCCTTTTTTTTGAATCGGCTTTTTCTATATGTCTAGGATGTAAAATATTTAATCTTGTCAAAAAAAAGAAGGCAACACATTGCCCTGGTGATGTTTGTGAGATGAAAATAAAAGAACCTATCCAAACATTTTCATCGCTACAAAAAGGTATTCTTGTACTGACATTAATCACAATGACTTACGGAACATACGTTTATATGACAAAACTTCCAGATAGAACACATCTCACTAAAACAATTAAGACTATGATGATGAGTGACGCAGAACTTCAAAAAATCAAAGATGCAAAGTCTCAAAAAGAGATGGATGATTTTTTCAATGATTAGGCTTAAGAGTTGTATCTTTGAAGATATATAAATTTTGATAGAGTTGTGAAAGCCTCAGTACGTGGTTATTTTATTTTAATTTTTTAAAACAAAATATTTTTGATATACTCTTAATAGTGAAATATTGTAATAGAAGAAGACTTTGTTTTTTTCATAAACAGTAATATATAAATAGGAGAAGAATATGAAATATAAAATATTAGGTATTGTTATTATAGCAGTGATAGCCATACAATTTATACCATATGGTAAAAATCATTCTAACCCAGCTGTTGTTGCCGAGCCTATGTGGGACAGCCCCAAAACAAAAGAATTGTTTGTTCGTGCTTGTGCAGATTGTCATAGTAACGAAACAAAGTGGCCTTGGTACAGTAATATCGCTCCCATATCTTGGTTAAATCAATATGATGTAGAAGAGGGTCGTGAACTATTTAATTCTATAGCTTTTTTAACACAAGAGTCTAGCGAAGTGGTATCCGAAATCACAGGAGTAATGTTTTTTGGGAAATATTGCGCTGTTGTATTCCCTATTGATATAGCTTTGAAACTTTCATCCCAAGATATATTTTTTAAAAAACATTCAATGGTAGAAGGGGAAGAGAATATAATAGTTGAATTTTTAGGTAATTTTACTTTTTTATCAAACTGTTTACAGACAGTTTGATATACTATTAATTCATCGCATGCAATATCATTTATATTTAAAATATTTACAATATCTGATACGATTTTAGCGGCTCTGACATAAAGAACTTTTTGATGTTTAAATTTTTTTATTATCTCTAATGCAAACTGATCTCCATGTTTTTCTTTTCCAACAAACTTAAGATTCCCACCTAAGTGCCTAACTATCTTAGCCGTTTGAGGAGTTATAACATAAGCTGGCTTTTTTTTCCAAGTTTTATCCATAGCATCAAGAGCATAAATTGCATTTTTGGATGTAAAAATCAAAGCATCATAATTGGAAAAATCAACATCTTGTTTTATGGGTTGTATCTCAAATACTGGTAAGTTTTTTGCCCATTTGACTTTTTTATCACTTAAAATATAAATATTCATCCTACTGTTTCTTATATTTGAAATAGTTAATTTAAAATATCTTTTTATTTTATTGGATAAGGTATCCGAATCCGATATAACAATAGATTTATTTTCATCAATAAAAAAATTAATATGGTTTTTGCTCAGCACATGAGTGATTTTTATCAATTCATTAAAAGTATAATTTTTAGGCCAATTTTTATCTAATATTAAAAGATTCATTTTCTCATCATATTCATAATATATTAAATTTAATGGTTCTAATATGTTCTTTATTTTTTTCATTATTTACATTTCTTTAGATATGGAATTCATTATAGTACAACTTTACATTTAACGATTTCTTAACGGCATAAAATATTTTGATGGAGCTACAAGTTTACTAAGTGCTTTATACAGTAGGTACAATAGTATTTGGACATCTAGTCAAAATGGTATTCTACTTGCATGATGATGTTTTGGACTTAACATTATCGTTATTAATGATGTAATGAAAAATATGATAAAGAGTTTATCAAATGATGGTACTATCGTATAGAATAAAATTTGATATGAGGGATTATGTATGAAAAATGTTGTTTCATGTTTTTTGTTGTTGGTTGGAAGTGCTATGGCAGTTGAATTAGGCAAGATACCTAGTGCTGTGAGTATAGAGGGAAAAGAAGGTGGACGAACAGATGGTAAAGCATGGCACTCTTCAATGCTTAAAGGTAAAATATACACATTGTTTTATGTAGATCCAGATGAAAGAGATTTGAATAGTGGCTTAGCGGATGCATTGAAAGCTAAAAATTTTGATAAGGGAAAAGTGAATTCTGTGACCATTGTCAATCTTGCGGCTACATGGCTTCCTAGCGCTATTATTGAGTCAAAACTTAAAGTGAAACAAAAAAAGTTTCCCCATACTGTATATGTTAAAGATAAAATGAAAGTGTTGGTAAAGCAGTGGGGTCTTTCTGATGATAATTCTGATATTCTTATTTTTGATCAAGAGGGAAAGTTGATCTATAAGAAGTTTGGAAAAGTGTCTGAGAAAGAGATACCAGAAGTGATAAAGCTTATTGAAAAAAATCTTTAAATATGTTGCTTCAACTAATATCGAAAATGTGAGTTCACATTCGGTTCATATCTTCAGGCTATGCTATAATTACATAATCAAAATACAGGATAAAATATCCAATATCTTTTGATGGGATGGAGATGTATTAGTTTAGGATACCTTGCTTGAGTTTCCTGGTGTGAGCATTAATATTGTTGAATAATTTTTTGGGAGAACATATGAAGAGAACAATATGGCTGATAGCATTTATCGGAGTGCAAAGTATGTATTCGCAGACACTGACTTTAAAAGACTCTATAACCAAAACACTCGCGCATCATCCTGATGTTAAAACGTTTATGCTACGCATACAACAGGCAGAACAGGGATACAATGTGGCTTATGCTGATTATCTTCCGCAAGTTGATCTTTCAGCAACTTATAACCCTACGCAAACATATGCACTGCCAGTTAACGGTGTCTTTCATACTGTAGATGATGATGGATGGAATGCTGGCGTTACGCTTCATCAAAAAATATGGGATTTTACTAAGACATCTTCTTTGGTAGAAGCTTCAAAAAGAGATGAAGACATCTCTAACTTTTCACTGAAGGAAGTAAAAGCTCTACTTGCCTATAAAGTGAAGTCACTGTATAAATTGCTTGTTGTGCAAAGAGAAGCGATCGTTGTCAGAGAAAAAGACCTTGAAGCCAAAAAAGCATTTTACAGCCAGTCCAAGGCATTGATCAAACAAGGTTTGAATATCAATGCCGATGCTGACAGATTTCTCTCTTCTGTCTATGTTGCGGAAGATAACCTTGCTATTGCAAAAGCGACATTTGAAAAAGTAAAAACTTCCCTCTCTCTTTATATTGGAGCACCTATCAAAAGTGATGTTAAGCTTCAGTCAAGTACACTGAAAAAACATTTTCATTTGAATGAAAATGCGGAACGTGAAATGCTGGAGAGAAACTACCGGATGAAGATAGATAGACATACAGTTGATAAGAACAAACTGCTTCATCGTGCTGCTAAGGCTGTACATTATGGTTCCATTGACCTGGTCGCTTCACACAGCAGGTTTGACACACTTAACAGTTACAACTCAGACTACGTGGGAGTAAGCTACAATGTTCCTCTGTACACAGGAGGCAGAGTAAGTGCGCAGGAACAACAGGCAAAAATAAACTACCAGATCGCGCAGGAGCAAAGTGCCTCGGATATTCTGTCACTTAAAGAGGAGTTTCGATCACTACTGATAGACATTAAACGCTATGACAAGACGATTAAAGCGAAAAAATCCCAACTTACTTCTGCCAACAGTACAAAAAAAGTACTTCAAGCACGCTATAAAGAGGGATTGACAACCTATATAGAGATTTTGGACAGTACAACGCAGGTACTGGATGCGAGACTGGGCGCCCTTGAAGCCTATTATTCCAAAAGTCTAGCAATAGACCGTATTGACTATTTAAAAGGAAAGATCTGATGCAAAAATCGCTGAAATATTTTATTATTACTTTAATTATTGTGGGGGGAGGTATCCTCTTTTACAACAAAGTGTATATTCCAAAGACTACTTATGAAACGGTTCAAGCAAAAGTAGGAGATATGCATACAGAGGTTTTTGGCATTGGAAACCTAGGTGCAAAAAATATTTATCTCATTAATGCACAGACAGGAGGAAAGATCTTAAACATATTTACCGATGAAGGAGAATGGGTGAAAAAAGGTGATTTGCTGCTCGCTATTGACCCTGTTGATCTTCCCGAACTCCTGGAAGTAGCTAAAATATCTGTAAACAAAGCGTCTTCAGAACTTGTGGCATCAAAAAAGGAACTGGAGAGCCTAAAAGTGCAAAAAACATTGGCGCTTGTTACATACAACCGCTATGCCAAACTGAGAAAACAGGCTTTTATCTCTCAAGCAGAATATGACAAAACAAAAGCTGATCTTGATGTAATAGAAGCACAAATAAAGTCAACATTTGCAAAAATTGATTCTGCTGGACTTGAGATTACGAGAGCTGAAAAAAATGTCCAGGCTCTGGAAGTAAAACTTTCACGTTACAAAATATATGCCCCGATTGACGGATATGTCATTTCAAAAGAGGCAGAAAAGGCACAAACTGTCACACAGACACAACCCATCTTTAAAATAGTGGATCCCAAAACTGTTTGGGTAAAAGCCTATATAGATGACAAGCTCAGCGGAGATGTAAAAGTTGGTCAAAAAGCCACGATTACACTTCGTTCACAAAATCACAGAACATATAAGGGTGTAGTTAAACGTATCGTTGCACAGACCGATGCGGTAACCCTTGAAAAAGAAGTAGATATTGCATTTGAAAAACTTCCTATCCCTTTTTATATCAATGAACAAGCAGAAGTCAATATTGTAACAAGCAAATTGAACAATGTGTTGAAAATACCGGCACGAGCGGTAGCTTATTATAATTCAGAATCCGGAGTATGGACAGATAATGATGGAAAGGCTCATTTTAAAAGTGTTAAAGTGCTTGCAAGGGGTGTGAAAGAAGTTGCAGTCTCAGATATGGATAAAGATACAGAAATCCTGATAAGATCTGATAATAAAAGGCCTTTTACAGAGGGGATGCGTATCCACTAATGATAAATTTAGCACATAAAGATGTAATGCACACCCTCGGAAAATTCCTCATTACCGCGATGGGGGTCGGTATGCTTTTGGGTATAGTACTCATTATGATCGGTGTTTACAGAGGAATGATAGTCGACGCACAAGTACTGCTTGATGACATCGGTGCTGATCTATGGGTTGTTCAGGAAAATACCCTGGGGCCATTTGCAGAGTCTTCACGCATTCATGAAGATTTGAAAAATACGCTAAGAGTTATAGACGGTATTCAGGATGCAGAAGCACTGACTTTCCAAAATATACAACTGCCCAAAAAACCGCAGGCTGTTCGTGTGGTTGCTGTAGGATTTGACCCTTACGGAACATTTAATCCCATAAACCAAAAGAGGATACTCAAAGGCCGAGGGTTAGAGAAAAACCATTATGAAATAGTAGTCACCGACAATACGGGTTTCAAGCTAGGGGATACGATTCCTCTGCTTCGGAATGATTACAAAGTTGTCGGTATCACTCACGGGTCTGTCTCCTCAGGAGGTGATCCTTTAGTCTATATAAGTTTAAAAGATGCGCAGGAATTACAGTTTTCCTATTCCAACAATCGTATCAGAAATGATAGAGTAAGAGGTTTCAAAAATATAGATTCCCATATGGTAAATACCATTGTTGCAAGAATCAAACCGGGCTACTCTGTAAATAAAGTAGCACAAGAACTTAGACGGTTTAAATACAAAAGTGTATATACAGCGGCTGAGCAAAAATGGATACTCACCAAAAACCTGGTAGATAAAGCAGCTAAGCAGATAGGGTTATTTACGGCTATATTGATTGTCGTTTCAACGATTATCATCGCACTGATCATTTATACAATGACTCTGGAAAAGATGAAAGAGATCGCTATTATGAAGCTGATAGGTATTCCCAACAGTATGATCATTAAAATGATCGCACAGGAAACGTTGCTCCTTGGCTTTCTGGCATTTATTTTTGCAAATATATTTTCACATCTTATATACGAAAAATTTCCGAAAAGAGTTGTTTTGGAAATCCCCGATGCCTGGATACTCTTCATCGTCGTAATCATTGCTTCTTTACTGGCATCATTAATTGGCATCAAAAAAGTAATCAGTGCAAATCCAGCATCCGCCATCGGAGGTTAAGTTGAGTAATCAAAGTATAAAAGTTGAAAATCTTGTGAAAAATTTCGGAGAAGGCGAGAGTCTTGTCGAAGTGATAGACGGCGCATCCTTCCAAATAAATAAAGGCGAACTAGTTGCCCTCATCGCTCCAAGCGGTGCAGGAAAAACTACCTTGCTTATGATGATAGGGTGTGTAGAAGAACCAACAAGCGGTACCATTTGGCTTGGAGATGAAAAAGTCTATGACAACAAATGGCTGACCAAAGAGACAAGAAAGATACGCAGAGAAAAGATAGGTTTTATATTCCAAGCTCACTATCTTATTCCTTTTTTAAATGTGATTGAGAATGTGACGCTGGTACCGCAAGCCAATGGTATTTCTGCAAAAGCAGCTGAGAAAATTGCCATGGGACTGTTTGAATATTTTGATATAACAGACAAAGCATATGCCATGTCTTCACAACTTTCAGGTGGTCAAAACCAAAGAGTTGCCATAGCACGAGCATTGGCAAACAAACCAGAGATAATTTTAGCCGATGAACCAACAGCTTCATTGGACACAGAACGTGCAGTAGATGTCGTTAAAATGCTTAAAAAAATTGCTAGAGATCAGGATGTTGCAGTTGTCATGGTCACGCATGATGAAGCAATGCTTCCTTTATGTGACAGAATATTGAACATAGAAGATAAAAAAGTAGTTTCACATGAGGTACCTAAAAATACTGGGAAGATATAACTTATTCACTGTAATGATCTGACATACCTATACAATCTATAAAAAGAAAACTATGGATATAAGGTTCAGGTGATGCTAATGCTACTTTCACCCTTTTTACAATCCTCTGCACCAATTCCTTGATTAAGTTTGTATAATAATAATGTTTACTGCATTTTTAATGATCTTGTTATGCATTTCAATGGCGCTATGGGTTTTGCTCAGTAAAATTGTGGATAAAAGGAAAAGCTTTTGATATTACCAGTAAATTGCTGCACTGCAAAAGATGAATCATAAAAATCAAGTTTATTGTCACTTTTGGCTTTTCAAACCAGTCTATAATGTTTTCAAAAAATTGATCATTGATCATCACTGGTACCTCTTCAGTTACTTCGCATTCATTCATCATGACATTCATGGCAATTATGAAAGCAAATGAAACAGTAGATTATAATTTCGAAATAGTAGCATTCTCTGAACCTAAAATGTTTTAATTAAGTTATCAAAAAATAGTTTGTATGATATTATAATTCTTGTCTTTTCGGGCTATTTTAGTTATACTCTCAATATCAAAATTAACAAGGAGATTTAAAATGTTTAAATTCATTACATTTTTAACACTGATATTGTCTATATATAGTTATGCAGGTGAAAAAATAGAAGAAAGAGGTGTTGAGAGCTTAACTCCTGAGTTACGAATTCTCTTAACTCAAGAAATGGGTGCTATTAAAAAAGGAATGGAGGATATTATTTCAAACTTTATTTCAGGTGATTTTGAAAAAGTTGAAAAAACTGCAAATAACATTAAGGACAGTTTTATTCTTAAAAAGAAACTTACACCTTCTCAGAAAAAAGAGCTAGGAACAAAACTTCCTGCTAGTTTTGTGGAAATGGATAGAGGTTTTCATAAAGATGCAGGAATGTTAGCAGAAGCAGCAAAAAATAGAAATACTGAAGTGGCAAGCTTTTATTTTGCTAAAATGACTAATGATTGTATGAATTGTCACTCAAAATTTGCTAAAAGTAGGTTTCCCTTTTTTAAAAATATTAGTAAGAGCGACATCATCACTAGATAGCCTTATAAAAATCAGAGGAGAGTGTTATAAATTTTGTGTCAACCTTATAAAATATATAACTTTATAAGGTTTTCATTTCTCCTGTAGTATTGTCTAAAATGGGCTGATATTGCATTAATGATTAGAATTTGTGAGTTTTAGGGCTTGTGAATACTGAATAGCATATTGACAAGAAAAACTGACGATATAAAGAAAAACCCCTACATAACAAACAAAAAGAGCTAGAGATTATTAAATCCATACGTAGACATATCTAAATTAAGAGTAGATAGCGATAGAGAGTATTACCTGAAATGGATTAATGAGTGAGCAAAAGTGTCTTAAATTACCTTATGCGATTGATTGAATTGTAATCTATATTACAAAGTTTTACAATGCAAAGGTAGGTATAGGGTATGATGTTTACTTAAATCTCGAAGCAGCTGACTTCCATGCATCACCGAGAGAGTCCCATGCATTATCAATACCTGCTTTAAGGTCCTCCCAAGCATCGTCACCAGTATCTTTAAGTTCGGTAAGTTTATTGGCGGCAGCTTCCTGCATAGACCTCAGTTCCTCAATTTGTTTGTGGTATTCAAGTTGTGCATCGGCTTCTGCACTGTCGGCTTTTGCCTTGAGTTTGTCGATCTTCGCACTCCATTCGTCTAATTGTGCCTGCAATTTCTGTTCGTATGCTTCTTTCCTGCTCATGATTTTTCTCCTATTTATTTAGATAAATTCATTGTGTCGTGGTATCGTGAACTTATATTAATTATCAAATTTTAAGTAAGTCTTTAATTTCATTTTGGCTAATCTTCACATGAATGCCTGATCTACCCACTTACTCAAAAGACTCTATTTAGCTTCGTCTGTTTCCCAAAAGCAAGATCAATCCACCTAGTACTATTGCTCCTGCGCCAGCCCAAACAGGAATATTTACAGTTTGCTTCTCTTTTACTGTCATTTCGAGCGGTCCAACTTTAATCTCATCAGTCTGTTTAGTGTAACTAAAACTGGTATATACCAAACCAAGTACCCCACCAACAATGAGTAAAATGGCTAAAATTCTTATTATATTCATTTTATATCCTTTTAATTTTGATTCTGTGCAGGCTAAGTATGAACGGGGTGTCTGACAACAATCACCATACTCAGTACAGAAGTATTTTTCTTTTTATATACCACGACCTCGAATAAGACGAATTACGATCACCACGATCGCAATGACAAGAAGAATATGGATGAATCCACCCATAGTATATGAGCTGACAAGCCCAAGAACCCAAAGTATAATTAGTATAATTGCAATTGTTTCAAGCATTTTATCTTTCCTTTTTAAATTATATAGCATGGCATTAATCAATAGATTAATGCCATATAAAATACAGTGATTTCAAATTAAATTATAGAAAACCAATGTAGAACCAGAGTATAATCATTTCCATTCATTTTCTTATAATAAGAAAATCGAATATAATATTATAGTCTAAATTAGACTGTGAAGTCTTAATATCATATATACTTTTATTGGGGCCATTCCATTTTCATTATACTGATTGTCCTCCTCCAAAAAAAATTAGACTATTCATAACGAGATAATTTTTCTTAAGATACTAACAGAAGGGGTCATCTGGCCACATTAGGTTGTTGGCAAACTAACTACAAAAACTCCTGAAATAGAAAACCTTATAAAATATTTCACAGGTTTTAGGTTATTTCAATACTGCTCCCTTAAGACGGGTTAAGTTTTACTAAACTGAAAACTATAATAATTTCAAGATAAATTTCTACGGTAGTTATCAGCACTAAATATTAGAAATCTAAATTAAATAATCCATTAATGAAATTGGTGGAACAAAATACTGGAAAGATGCTGACCTAAAAATATTTTGTTTTCATCCTCGATCCAATAATATTGAATGTCACTCTAGAGACAAACGTTATAAGCTATGTTGGACTATAAGGTTTATATTTATGTATAAATTATTAAAGTATGTTATATTTTAATAATAATTATCAATTTAATTATCATTAAAGGAAAGTTTAGTTAAATTACGTTTTAGATAATATAATAATTATCAATTTAAAAACAAGGGAAAAAGATGAGAAAGACATTTACAATATTAAGTTTAGCAGCTTTTTTAGTAACAGATGCAATGGCAGTATCACTAGAAGAGAGAGTAGCTGCACTTGAAGAGACAAATAAAACTTTAACAGAAGAAGTATTGGCAACACAAACAGGAGGCTTTACACTGGTTGAACCAGGACAATCATACAGTGGTCTTGGGGATGCAGCATCAAAAGTATATTACTCTAAAAATCCTCTATCTATAGGTGGTTATGGTGAAATGTATTATGCAAATCCTGAGGGAAGCGATGATTATGCCGATGTATATAGATTTATCACATACTTTGGATATAAATTTAGTGATTCAGTCATTTTAAATGCAGAGATAGAGTATGAGCATGGGGCTAATGCTGATAATGGTGGAGAAGTTGTTCTTGAATTTATGTATCTTGATTTTTTGATGAAAAAGGAGATTAACTTGAGACTTGGGAATTTGCTTGTACCAATGGGGCTCATTAATTTAAGGCATGAACCAACACTATTTAATACTGTACAAAGACCAGAAGTTGAACAAAAACTTATTCCAAGTACTTGGCATGAGAATGGTGCCTTGGCGTATGGTAGATTTTCAGATGTTGGTATTGAATATACAGCAGGTATTATAAATGCATTAAATGTTGATTCTAATAAAACTGCTAATGCAGACAGTGGTTGGATCAGAAGTGGAAGACAAGGTTCTGCTAAAAAAGCATCATTTACTCCGGCATTTGTAGGTCGAGTAGACTATACAGGAACAACAGGTCTATTACTGGGTGCTTCTGTTTATTATGGTGATGGTTCAAACCTTAAAGATGATCCAGAAGAAATAAGTGGACTTACGACAACCATGTTTGATATTCATGGATCCTATGAAACTGGTCCATTTAAAGCAATTGCCTTATATACACAGACAAATCTTGATGGTGCTGAAAAACTGCCTAATGAAGCGGTTGAAAAAGCAAGTGGATATTATGTCAATACAGCATATGATCTTTCAGGCTTAGTAGGCATTGACTATAAACTGCCTGTCTTTGCACAGTATCAAAACTATAATCCTGTTGAACAAACAGTTGACGGATTAAATGAGGATGCGTATCAAACAGAAATTGTTACAATCGGTTTCAACTTCTTCCCTGCAGATCAAGCAGTCGTAAAAGTTGATTATGCTATGAAAGAAGTAAATAATGTAGATGAAAATATATTCTCTTTGGGAATAGGGTTCATCTTTTAATATTAGGAGAACAGATGAAAAAAATATTTTTTATATTACTCTTTGGGACTTTATTCTCCCAAAGTAGTATTGCAAAAACAAATGTATCTATAGAGAATGTTATAAAATCATCATTCTCTGCTGTAACTAAAATTGATTCAAAACATTTAATACTGACTAAAGTGCAATATGATAAAATCAGAAATAAAGCAAAAGCAGCAGTACGAACTAAAATATATCGCTATTATAATATTCAAAGTGGATCTAAAACTATAGGCTATGGAGTGCTTATCACAAGAAAAGTACGAACTAAAAAAGCTACTGTACTCTACACCTTTGATATCTCTGGGAAATTGAGATTTTCTGAAATCATGGCATTCGGTGAACCTCCAGAATTCATACCAAACAAACAGTGGATGAGTCAATTCGTCAATAAAACATCATCTTCTAAACTAACAATGGGAAAAGATATTCCTACAATAAGTGGAGCAACACTATCTGCCAGAACTATCAGTGATGGTGCCAGAATAGCAAGAGCAATTTATGAAGTGGTATTAAAGAAGTAAGCATATGAAATTTTTAATTACAAAAGATTTAGCCTATTCAAGATTACTTGCATATCTTATGGGGTCAGTAGTTATTGCTATGCTTATGTATGTTGTTCTAGATGTTGTCATGCATTCGTATGTTATTGGGTCAGATATAACAAGCATAAAAAGTACACTGTTTGGAAATGTTGAAACTTTTGAAGAGCCTATACTTATTGATTCTTTTCTGCTTCAAGTGCATATAGATCTTTTTATGACACTTTTTGCTTTATTGATACTTTCAGCTATCTACATTCGCTTATATACTAAAACTTCTTTTGTGAAAACAATGGTACACTCACTGTTTTTATTAGGAGTCTTTACGCCCATCTTCTTACTGTTGGCATATTTTTGGTTAAAAATATTTGTATATTTGTGGCTGGTAAGCTTTTTGTTATGGCATATTATGGCATTTATAATGTCTCTTATGATACTTAAAAGATTAGATTTTAAATGAAAAACTTATCACTATACAACATACCCATCGCGTACATGATTGTTTATGTTATCCTGATTCTGTTTACGGGAATATGGCTTTTCCTTTTATCTCAAGGGTTAAATAGTAGTGATGGGTTTATGGATACTGTTATAAGTATTATAAATTCTCCTGAGCCTAAAAGTATACATAACTTTATAGAAGTTGCAACACCTCATATGTTTGCCATAGGAGCAATGGTATTTATTGTTTCACATTTTATGTTATTTAGTACCAAAATATCACAAAAAACTTCACTTATAGTTTTTGTGTTACTATCTGTTTTTGCACTGTTTAATATATTTTCTTATGGCCTTATAACTTTAGGATTTATAATATCAGGATGGATAAAACTTGTTTCTATATTTATTTTTGTTTTACTATTTTTACTCATGCTTTTCATGGTAGCAGTATCGTTATAATCCAAGAACTCAAATTTTAGTAATTTATCCAAATTTCCATAAATGATCTTACTTTGAGAATCTACAATAATAAAACCTATATCATCCAACTTTTTTAAAAACTCAATAGCTTTTCCCTTTGGCATTACAGAAATAGCTGTGGCATATGCATCAATTTTTGAATTATTGGCTGTGGTAAATAGTGAAACTGAAATAAAATCTCTACCCTGTAAAGATGTCTTTGGATTAATAAGATGATGCTCCTTTCTTGTAGTTGCATACCTTCTATATGTACCGCTTGTTGAGATAGATAAATATTTGTTTTTACTTGTCACCTTGGCAAAGGTTTGAGTGGAATATGGCGACTGTAAATATATTTCACAAGAGTTTAGACACTGGATATCTCCACTAAGAGCAATTATGCCTTTTGTGATATTTTGCTCTTTTAAATAACTTACTACTTTGTCAACAGCATAACCTTTTCCCATTCCACCAAGATCGATTACTATGTTCTCATCACTTTGTATAGTTTGTTTACTTATATGTATACCATCTATATTTAAGTGAGCTTTGATGAGCTCATCTTTTGATGGAGAGTATGTTTTTTCTTCACCAAAATGGTATAATTTTTTTGAAATGGCGCCTATAGTAATGTCAAAGAATCCATCCGTTTCCTTATAGTATAATTTTGATAACTTTATTGACTCTGCTAAAAAATTATCATATTTAACTGTATGTTTTTTGTTTAGTTGTGCCAAAGTAGCATTGAGATCATAGGTTGATAAAGAGTCCTCTATATTTTGAATTAAATCAAAAGAAGAAGAAATTTGATTATTGTTTCCCTGAGGCAGTGAAATGGTTGCGTAGGTTCCCATTAGAGATCTTGTTCTTCTCATTAACTGATCTGTTTTGTTTAAAGCTGTTTGAGTATGCTTATATTGCTCGTTAGAGCTATTTGTATGCACATGAATATTATCTTGGTTAAGAAGAGTATCAAGTGCATATACTTCACTCATTGGTATATGTAGCACAATAAGTATAATTGTCATGTACAGTTTCATAATATGTAATACCTTCTTTGAATGTATTTAAAATAGTATATAATTGAATTTAACTGACATTACCGCCATCTAATTTAAGCAGTGCAGTGACCACAGAGATAAAAAAGTTGTCTTACCACACCCAGAAGGTCACACCAACATTAGAATTTCACCCTCATAAACATCAAGGTCAACCCCACGGAAGCGCAGATACTTTTGAAGCCCCTGACCCATAGGTTTTGGTTGTGTCACGACAGTGAAGGGCGATATTTTCTCAGTATCTAAAAGCATGTAGAAGAATTCTCCAAATCATAATTATTTATTATAGCATACTGTGAAAATAAAAATAAAAATTTCCAAATCTAAGAGACAACTTCTAAAGATTCGAAATAAAAAAGATATAAATATTTAAGAGTCGATTAGGAATGAAAGCAATGTTTGACTGATAAGATAGAAATACAGCTAAAAGGTTGAAGTCTAAATTAATTGAGATTACCTGGTTACTATAATAAAAAACTATGATTTAGATGCTCAAATTTTTTTACTTTATTTTCTCAAGGTAATTTACCACCTTTTTATCTTCATTATTATAGAGGGCATTATCTTGTATGCTTTTAAATTGTGTGTTATAATATAAAAAATAGATAATTGATTACAAAGGGTATAAGATGAGTGATAAATCTTCAGATGAAGAATATATTTGGTCACCACATGGAAAATCTGTATCGCACCTTACTTCATCAGAGCATATTATGAGTGATGAACGAAAAGAGATTATTCGACAAGCACTCGAATTTGATATTATAGATATTCGAACCTCCACTGGGTATAGAGGAGACTTGTTGGTTGAAATAACTACAATGGATCCTAATGTGAGTCAATCACTTAAAGAAATTTCAGAGAATTTGGGATTGGAGACAGTTATACATAAGAGTGACTTGATGATTTATAAAATTTATTGTATCACTGCCTCTACTAATGGATATGAATTTAAATAAGAGTTTTTAAAGGGTATCTTCAGCTATATCACCATTGATTATCTCAATAAGGTCCCTTTTATTATGGAGTTAAAATCTTCCACAACTCACCACTTTCTTACTTTAAAACTGCACCTTCGTATAAAACTTCACATTTTCTACATTAAAATTGTATACTATGAAATTAATCTATAGATACATCAATTAACAAAGGAATACATCATGAAAAAAATTTTAACTTTTTCTCTTTTCATCATGGCTATTTTGCTTATGCAAGGGTGTGCGACACATCAAAATTTTGTAAACAAATACAGCTCTTGGGTGGGACAGGATATTAATCAATTAGTGAAGAAGATAGGATATCCGGATAGTACCTATGTTTTGCCGAACAAAAACAAAGTTTATGTTTATGAGAGATCCAGGGTTTACAGTTATCCTTCTATGTCTATGGGGTATGGATATGGTAGGTATTATTATGGTAATTATGGTATGTTTTCTTATGGTAATGATGTCGTTCAGGAAACATGTAAACTTTACCTTGAGACCAATAAAAAAGGCATTATCGTCAAGTGGGGTTCACGGGGTAATCACTGTGTTTCAAACTAGTATAAATGCATTTTTCATTTTATAAAGTAGCACTATATGTTTGAAGTTGCAGAGTACATCGGCATCATCGCTTTTTCCATATCCGGTTTTTTTGTGGCGGTACGAAATAAACTAGATTTTCTGGGTACATTGATATCCGTATTTCTCACAGCACTTGGTGGAGGACTTATCAGAGATATAGCGGCAGATAAAACACCCTATACTTTCACTCACAATATGCCTGCACTTATTATTTTTATCGTTATGGTCTTACTGATACTCTTTAGGTTTCACAAAAAAGACAGTATAGAGAACAAACCACTGTTCATACTTAGTGACTCCATAGGACTCATTTCTTTCAGCATCACAGGTGCACTCATTGCCATTGAATCGGGACTTAATCTTACGGGGGTATTGGCGCTGGCTTTTGTAACGGCAGTAGGGGGAGGTATCATCAGAGATGTGATCATCAACGAGATTCCTTTTGTACTAAAAACTGGATTTTATGGGACTATCGCACTTCTCATAGGTCTGACTCTTTATGTGTTAAATCTTTATGATCAGATATCTTTTTATACGATGACCATGGTTTTTATAGCAGGCATTGTAATGAGGATGGTCGCATACTATAAAAAATGGTCAATCCCTATGATATAGGTATGTACTTCTTTAGATATGCGTCTAACTCTTTTTTTTGTGCTTCACTCATGACACGGGTGGGGATCACATTAAAATGGCGTGGGTTTGTATAAAGAAGATAAAAGAACTCATCTTTTTTCCATTTGTTAAATGTACTCCATGGTATGGAAGCATGGTTGTTATTTTTATTTAACTTGATGCCTTTTCCCGATATGCGCAGGGTGGTCTCATGTTGTAAATCGGCACTTTTTTTATAGATACTTTTAGCCTGATAGGCAGAGATCATGCGTACAAAGAGCATATAAAAAGAGATAGAAAAAAAGACAGCTGCGATGTTAGTGATAATTTCACGGGTATTTGAAAAGTCAGTTCCGACTACGACTATAACAACAGCTAGCACCGCATAAATCGCAAGCATAATCAATCTCTTTCCTTTTTTATGGTGTAGGTTTACAGCCTTCTGGTATTCATCTAGGGTGAGTTGGTAAGTGATATTCATTATTTTCCTTGTAAAAATGTTATGGTATTATACAGTTAGTACACCGAATATATGATATGATAAATTATAAATATAGAAGGAGTTGAAATGTTATACAAAGTAAAAGCTAAAATAGACAAACTTAAAATGAAAGCTTTTTTTACGGCATTAACAGATGGAAGCATTGCCGATCAAGAGCCGGATGGTTCTTATATCGTTAATGCGATGCAAAAAGCATTGATGATAGATAGTGAGACACTTGAATGGTATCAAACATGTCAATGTGCCACACCGCTTAAGCATGAGAGAGAAACGGTTTATGACAAATACTTGCATGACATTGAAACAACACGGGTTGACGGAGTGAAAGATGACATAAAAGGTAAGTCATTTTGGGACTGTTTGGAAGATAGTTATTTTGACGAAACATATAGTTTTTAGTAAACTCTATGACGCCAACCATGGTTGGCTTAAAAGTCGGTTCCACTTCTCTTTTGCAGAGTATCATGACAGAGATAATATGCATTACGGTGTCTTACGTGTTATGAATGATGACATCATCCAGGCGCATACAGGTTTTGGCACACATCCTCACCAAGATATGGAGATCATTACCTACATCATACGTGGTGAGCTAACACATCAAGACAGTATGGGAAACAAAGAGAGTTTAGGTCGTGGTGATGTACAGTACCTTAGTGCAGGGACGGGTATCACACATTCTGAGAAAAATGAAGATGATGAAGAAGTGCACCTCATACAAACATGGATACTCCCAAAAACTAAAGGTCTAAAACCAAGATACGGCTCTAAAGTTTTTGAATCCGAAACACGTCACAATAGATGGTTACATCTTGTAGGTTCAGATAAGACAGACAGTGCCATACCCATTTACCAAGATGCCAACATGTATGTCTCAGAATTAAACAAAAACAAAAATCTTATCTTTGAGCTTAGAAAAAATAGACAATTGTACGTGAAGGTCATGGAAGGAGAAGCCAGCATCAATGATATCGTATTTGAAGAGGGTGATGCTGCTGAAGTTTCAGGTGAAAATTTGAGAGTGGAGGCTTTAAGTGATGTACATTTACTTTTGGTCGAGATGGAAAAGGCGTAAGGATCTAAGGGTAGATGAAGCTATGAGGGGAGGTATATGGATCTTGTCTTAGAAGGAGTGATGAAAAGATTGTATACTGCTTCTAAACTAGGGCACACAGGGTGACCTTTATGTCTCGTATTTTATTTTTGTGTGTCAAGTGTTCACAAATATGATTGTTTGTTATTTTTGGGTGAAATTTTTCATCATCTCTTGCATTTGCTGCATTTGTTCAGGTGTCATCTGAGGCATTTGTGATGGAGTATTATCATTGTTGTCTTCCATTCTCTTTATTGGGAAGTCAGGTAATTTAAGATCCTCATCCGATACAGTAATATTGAATTTTATGTTCGTTGCTTCTGTCGTATGTGTTGTTCCCATAATGTTGACTTTTTATTTGAACATGATACCTTTGTGCAGCCAAAGTTTCATATGCTCCGCCTCCCATCTTTCACAGGTATAGCCAAGTATGGTCTCCTCACCTGTTTTTTTACCACGCATTGCAAGTATCATGTCTTTAGTACTTTTGGCAATGTCCTTATGCTCAGACTGTACTAACATCGTAGGGGCATACTGCACAATGATATTTTGTTTATAGTCTACTACATACACTTTTCCATTATCGATCTTGGTGGTCTGATGTGTATGTTCCTCTCTACCCATGATGACGGAGGTACTTCTTTCTTCATGTAGTTCTACGTTTCCCCACTCCTTGAAAAGTATTTTGCTTTTCCCCTCAATTTGGGTTTTTATTCCCATCATATTCCCACCGCCACTAATAGCATATTCAATGATACCTGATTTTATTTCATAGCGTTTTGTCTCGGCATGAAGAGTAATTGTAGCCAAGATAAGCGCAAATATTACACTCCATAATTTCATTTGTTTCATGTTAGCTCTTTTTTATTATTATAACTTATTTTCGCATAGGAGGATAATCAGTATAACCTTTTTCATCTTGTGTATAAAAGGTATCGGGGTCAGCTTCATTGAAATCTGCATTTGTTTTAAAACGCTCAGGTAGATCTGGATTGGCAATAAAGAGCACTCCGTATGCTACTGCATCAGCCTGATGGTTTTGTATGGCAGCGTTTCCTCTCTCTTTATCGTAAGCACCATTGGTGATGAGTACCCCTTTATAGGCATCTCTTAGTATGGAAAGTTCTACGACATTTGCCCCGTGGTTTATGTCGCCTTCGAGTGCATCTATGACGTGAAGATAGGCAAGGTCATAAGCATTTAACTTTTCACAGACATAGGTAAAATGCTTTTGTGGGTCAGAGTCGGTCATGTCATTAAAAGTACCACTAGGAGAGAGTCTGACTCCTGTTTTATCTGCGCCGATTTCAGCTGTTACGGCTTTTATCACTTCAAAAAGAAAACGGCTTCTATTTTCTATACTGCCGCCATATTCATCTTCTCTTGTGTTGCTGCCATTGCGTAAGAACTGATCTAACAGATAACCGTTGGCAGCATGTATTTCAACTCCATCAAAGCCAGCTTCTATGGCATTGCTTGCACCAGCAGCATACTCTTTAACGATCTCTTTTATCTCTTCTACTGTGAGTGCTCTTGGCGTTTCATACGCTTGCATACCCTCAAAAGTATAGACTTCGCCTTTGGGTTTTATGGCAGAAGGAGCCACCGGCAGTTCTCCACCAAGATATGACGAATGTGAGATCCTTCCTACATGCCATAGTTGTAAAAAGATCCTACCACCTTTGTCATGCACAGACTGAGTCACTTTTTTCCAACCTTGGACCTGTGCAGATGTATGGATGCCAGGAGTACAAGGATACCCGATACCCTGCGTTGAGATTTGTGTCGCCTCGCTTATGATCAATCCAGCTGAGGCTCTTTGTCCATAATATGTAGCCATCAATTCATTGGGCTCGTTGTCCTGAACACTCCTGCATCGCGTCAGGGGAGCCATAAAGATTCTATTTTTTAAAGTGTAGTTGCCGATTTTTATGGGGGAGAAAAGATCCATAATAAACTCCTATTAAGATTTTAATACTCGTTACCCTTAGAAAGGTTAAACGAGATAACTTTAATCTTTATCATAATGAAGGATAGTGTAATTTCTGTGTAGAGGATAAAAGATTTGGAGAATTGGAACAAGAACCATAAACTACATAGCTTTTTAGTATGACTAAAAGCTTACCGTTTAAATTGATGGATGATTATCCTTTAAGTATTTGAAGTGTCGCTGAAGCATCAAGTATCTCTATCTGTTTAACAGAGTTGTTCCTTAAATCCAAATACACAAGTTTGGGTAATAAAATTAAACTTTCAACGTTTTGTATATCATTGTTATGTGCTACGATCTTTTTGAGTGAACGGAGTTGACTTAGTGCTGTAATGTCAGAGATATGATTGTCTTGTATGAAAAGAAACTTTAGTCTTGTATTTGAAGTTAAAGGAGTAAGGTCAGATATATGATTGTGTGAAAGTGAGAGTTTATGTATCTTTGTTAAAGATGAGAGCGGGCCAATGTCTGAGATGTGGTTATGAGAGAGTGACAGACATTCGAGCCAAACGAGTGTACTAACCTCATGAGGAATGTGTGTCAGTTCAAGATGGCTAAGGTCAAGGTATTTGAGCTGCTTTGCTTTACATAGAGCTATTTTTTCTAAAGCCAGTTTATTCATTATGTATCCTATTTTCATTTAGTAACGAGATAATAACATATTATGACAGGAAGAATGGGGAATTAAATACCTTTATAAAGAGCTAAAATGCACAGAGATTTAACCCAAATAACATTAACAGAATATCTTTGAGCGAATAAGTATTTTTATCTGTATTTTACCTCTCTCTCATGATCCTTGGCTACAATGGCGAAATGAAGAAAAAGAAATTACTTATTATCGGTGCAGGGCTTAGTGGGCTTTATAGTGCTGTGTTGCTTCAAGATACCTATGAAGTAACTATCGTCGAGGCTCGAGATCGTACGGGTGGACGAATCATGGGGATTGATGGTCATGATATGGGTCCATCGTGGGTTTGGCCACATCAAAAAAACATCTTACATCTCATAGAGACATTAGGCTTGGAACTTTTCCCACAATATACGCAGGGACTTGCTCTGTATGATGCTCCCGAGGGTGTACAACGATTTAGTGCTTCTTCAACAGCGCCTTCCTATCGTATCAAAGGTGGCATAAGTCAAATGGTAATGGCTTTAGAAAAACGACTTAAAAAACCTGTCTATCTCGATGAAAAAGTTCTCTCCTTAACGCAGTTAAATAAAATGATAGTGGTCAAAACGTCAGCTAAAACGTATGAAGTTGATAATGTGATCTCAACACTGCCTCCACGTTTAGCTGTACAAAGCATAGAGTACTTTCCGGCATTACCCGCAGTTCTTCATACGCAACTGCAGAACATACCAACATGGATGGGATATTCTGCCAAGTGTGTCATAGAGTATCCTCATGCATTTTGGAGAGAAGAGGGCTTAAGTGGCTTTGGGGTTTCGCATCTGGGACCTTTGGGTGAGATACATGATGCCTGTACTCAAGACAAAGCAGCACTCTTTGGCTTTCTGCATGGTAATGTAAAGTACGACAATTTGGAAGAAAATATCATCAAACAACTCACGCGACTTTATGGAAAAAAAGCTGTCAATCCTTCCAAACTCTATCTTGTAGACTGGAAAAAAGAAGTTTATACATCAACGTCTCTTGATGCTAGTCCTCTACGCGAACATCCTTCATATGGGTTAACTGCAACATATTTCGATGGAAAACTGATATTTTCAGGCACAGAGAGTGCCTTTAGGGAAGGCGGCTATTTGGAGGGGGCTATTACTTCTGCTATGTATGCAGCAAAATCTCTTTAGTTTGTGATGACTTCATTCATATTCACTTACAGAATATAATAAAACAAGTTTTTTGAAGTCATGTAAAAGTATGACAGATTGTCTTACTTTTATAAGTAATATTTTTTAGCCAAACTAAAGCCACCCCAAAGTACTATGCAATCCAATACAATATAAAGAATAAAAATGCACATAGATCTAACTCAAGGCGTCATCAAACAGCACATCGTGAAACTGGCAGTTCCCGCAGTCGTAGGGTACTTTTTTCATACGATGTTTAACGTTACCGATACCTACTTTGCAGGCCTCATCTCCACGCAGGCGCTTGCAGCTCTCTCTTTGTCTGCTTCTGTATTTTTTATGGTACTTGCCATAGGCATAGGGATGTCTGAGGCAGTGACTTCGTTGGTGGGGAATGCTTTGGGCGAGAAGGACATAGCTAAGGCTCAGCACATTGCACTTAATGCTATTGCTTTTGCGGTACTTATATCTGCGCTTCTCTCTGTTCTTGGTGTACTGTGTGTACCTTTTTTGGTTGATGCATTGGGTGATCCTTCGTATAAGACGGAAACATTTGACTACATTAATCTCATTTTGTATGGGGCTGTCTTTTTTGTTGGAGCTTTTTTCTTTAACGCATTGCTTAATGCCACGGGAGACACAAAATCATTTAGAAATGTGCTTATCGTGACTGCTTTTTTGAACATACTCTTGGACTATGTCTTTATAGAACATTTTAAAATGGGGGTGAGCGGTATAGCTTTGGCAACGGTCATCGCCGAAGCTATCACGATGTTTTATTTGTTCTATCGTGTGAAAAAAACGAAGTTGTGGGCAGGATTTAAAGCCTTTGAATATGATTTCTATGTGATGAAAAATTTACTAAAACAAGGACTTCCTCCAAGTGTAAATATGTTTATGATGGCATTTGGTATGTATATCATCACGTATTTTGTGGCACCATTTGGTAAAGAGGCTGTGGCTGCTTTTGGTATAGGGATGCGCATAGAGCAGGTTTTTTTGATGCCAGTGATCGGTCTGAACATCGCTACGCTTGCCATAGTCTCTCAAAACAATGGTGCCAGAGCGTATGAACGCATACCCCCAACGGTGAGTTTGGCCATACGATATGGGTGGGTTATGAGTACCATCGGCGTGAGCGCATTTTTACTTTTTGCAGAGTATTTTGCAGTTCTTTTGACCTCTGACCCTGAGGTAATAGAACAAACTGCACTCTACTTACGTGTGTCTGGAGTGGCTTCGTATGGTTTTGTAGTTATCTTCATCTACGTTGCGATGCTTCAAGGCATAGGAAAACCTGCAGTGATCATGCCTATAAGCATTTACAGGCAAGTTATCGCGCCTGTATTGATATTTTCTGCATTGGCATGGATGGGGCTAGGTATTTTGTCTCTTTGGATAGGACTGGACATGATCATCTTTTCCTCCGCACTGTTTTTATGGTGGTATGGTGAGAAGAAATTAAAACATTTATAGTAATATTTTGAAAGGAACACTGATGATAGATATAGATAAACCATGCATAAAAAAATGTTGTCTCAATGAAGATGACGTTTGTCTAGGATGTTTTCGTACTTTTGATGACATGGTTCAATGGCATAAATCAAATATAGAAGAAAAAACGAAGATGCTAAAAATGGCAAAGGAAAGAAAAAGGGAATATAAACTTAAGCATATATCCTCAAAAAAACCTCGTACTTAAAGTTTATTTTTTATCCACTCGGTTATCATTATCAACTCATCTTCGGCAACAGTATGAACTTTTTGATAACTTTTAAATGTGATGTCAAACCCACCGTTCTGTAATGTTTCAACTTGTTCTTTGGAAACATTAAAGGGAAGCACATCATCATAGGTTCCATGTGTACATAGCCAGTTTGAAGTTTTAACATCTTGGTTCATTTCTTGTAGTAGAATCTCAGCATCGTAGATGTAGCCACTAACGGCTATGTATCCCGCAAGTACTTTTTTATACCTGGTACCAAACTCAAAGGTAAGCAATGCGCCCTGTGAAAATCCAAATAAAAAGCTTTCATGTGCATTAAAATCTTCTTCAAACAGTGTGTCTAAGGTATCTGAAAGTATGGAGCTTGAGTATGCAATGCCTTCTAATTGATTGGGTGGCAAGTCATACCATGAAAAGCCTCCATAGTAGTCATAGGGAGCATCGAGTAAAAGATAGTTCATCTCATCTATGTTGAGGTAGGGTGGTAAAAAAGTAAATCCACGAGATGAGTCTCCACGGCCATGAAGAATGATCATAAGTTTTTTCGAGGCTACTTTAGAGGGGATAAAAATATTATTGAGTTTTAAGTTTTTACGACTCGGCATTTAGTGCCTCCATGCATTGAATTGTTGATTCTAATTATAAGGGATTATACTAAAATTATATTATGGGCACCTCTAAAACAGAAGGAATATCATGTTATAGTCTTTAATTATATATGTATAAAGGAACTTTTATCCTTCATAAATATATAGTACCTATATAAATAGACGAATTTTAGATATTCTATTTTAACGACACTAATAAAAGGATAATCAAATGCCTAATACAACACCTAAATTAAAACTATTCACCGTATGTTATCGACCATCTTTTTCTCAAGGTATGGTTACTTTTATAATAAATCATGTTACATCTTCTATGGTTTCACCACATAAAGGTACACTCGATGAAAGAGAGACGGAACATTATCTTTTCTTGAAAATATTTGAGGCGATCGAACAGTATAAGCCAAGCATTTCAGAGTCAGACCAACAACTTCTCGATAAATTGTATGAAGTTGGGATTGAGTTCGTAGAGCTTTAACACTTAGAGATATATAAAGTGTTAACATCTCGCGCTTATTTTGTTTTGCAGACATGCAGGAACTAGAAAATGCTTATGTGCCAATAAATCGTTAAGTCATATAAATCAATCCAAAAGGATACAAATTGAACGAAGAAAGAAGACTTCATATTCATATGTCAAATGAAGGTTGAATATAATGGACTTTGCATGGATTATGAAACTTCTAAAGATATGCCCGTCTACAGGTACTAGATCTACACTGAAGGCAAGTACCAATGGTGAGCAATTCTTCAGATCCATCATTGATGACATGCCCAATATGATCGGCTATTGGGATAAAGATTTACGTTGTCGCTTCGCTAACAAAGCCTATAGTGAATGGTTCGGAAAGCTTCCCGAGGAGATTATCGGTATCACGTTTATGGAACTGACGGGCGAGCAGCTGTTTACTCTGAATGAGCCCCATATTCGTGGAGTCCTGGCAGGCGAACCGCAACGCTTTGAGCGGACTCTGAAAAAAGTCAGTGGAAAAGTGGGTCATATCATCGGGCACTATATCCCCGATTTCGATGCCGATGGTACCGTCAAAGGATTTTCGATTCAGGCCAGTGAAGTCACGGATCTAAAAGAAACGGAAGCGCAACTCAAACTGGCCGCATGCGTCTTTGAGAACACGCTAGATGGTGTGGTGATCACCGATGTAAATGGGATTATCTTGTCGGTTAACCCAGGCTTCACCCAGATAACCGGCTATGCGGCTGAAGAGGCCATCGGACAGACCCCAAGCATTCTTAAATCCAACCGGCATGACCAGGCATTCTACGCCTCCATGTGGGAGGATATCAAAACCAAGGGGTTGTGGAATGGCGAGATATGGAACCGTCGTAAAGACGGGGAACTTTACCTGGAACGCATGACCATCAGCATGGTTCGCGACGAGGAGGGCGAACCTATTCGCTATGTATCGGTATTTAGTGACATTACTGATCTTTGGCATAAAGATGAACACATAAAGCACTTGGCTTTTCACGATGCTTTGACCGATTTACCAAATCGTACCTTGCTGATGGAACGGATAAACCAAAAGCTTATCAATTCAAATCGTGAACAGTGCAATCTGGCGCTGATGTTTCTAGACCTTGACGGATTTAAGCTCGTCAACGATCAGTTTGGCCACAACGTCGGGGACGATCTGTTAAAAGAGGTAGCAAAAAGGCTTCTGGCATTAGTGCGGGAGGCAGATACTGTGGCACGTGTGGGTGGCGACGAGTTCATCATCTTTCTCAGTAATCCAAAAGGAAAAGAAGAGATTACTTATGTCGCTAACCGTGTTATAAGCTCGATTAATGAGCCTATGGAGATTCTCGGTGAAGTGCTCCAAATAGGAGCATCCGTTGGCATTGCCATGTTCCCTGCTGACGGACGTACATCCGTTGATTTAATCAGAAATGCCGACACGGCAATGTATGCCGCCAAAGGCTCGGGTAAGAATAATGTTAGTTTTTTCTCGCCTGAAAATGTCAACGACATTAACGGCTAATAAACGGCCCAAGCATGATGCGCTAAACATGCGCGTGTCTTAGTCGATATGTTAGTTTTAAATTCTCCCTTTTATATATTTTATTATTATCAATATATTTTGATATACTCTTAATGCTAATATTTTGCAATAGAAGGACACTGTTTTCCTTCAATAAATAGTTAGGGAGACAAATATGAACCTAAGTTTCAACCTAGAGGATGCAAGCCAAGTTGCTATTGGTTCATTTGCTTTAGCTGTGCCTATTTCATTCTCAGAAGAAGCATGGAAATTAGGCGAAACTCTTCCATTAACAAACCTACTCATGCTTTTTGTTTTGTCTGTTGTGTTCTTAAGTTTTTACACCTATGAAAGTGTATTCCAAGCAGACATTAAATATAGAATCCCCGTTTTTTTAATTCGGATTGTTATTGCATACTTCATAGCGGCTTTAGTTGTGTCGCTTGTTTTGATTGCACTAGATAAATTCCCTTTGCTTACCGAACCAGCTATTGCATTGAAGCGTCTAATTATAATAACCATGCCAGCATCTATGGGCGCTATCATTGTGGATAGCTTTGATAAAGAATAAATGTCTAACAAGTAAATTAACGTAGGTAACCAAGAGTTACGGCCTAAAAATTAGGCTCCACCCTTGGTCACTGGTTATTAAAGCGTTAGCATTGCAAATTAGAAATTTAATATGGCAGTAACATTCAAAGATTATGAAAAAAAAATTTTAATTCTTTTTATGGATCTAATCTGAGTTATCCATATAAATTTCATCTATGTTACTAAAACCATCGAATAGATTGTATTATATAAAATAAGAGCACCTATTCAAAAAGAGATAAAAATGGCCACCAAAGCAACCATCTACAAAGCACTACTGAACATTGCAAATATGGACAGTCATTATTATGCTGACCACAACTTAACGATGGCGCAACATCCATCTGAAACTGACTTGCGTCTTATGATCCGATTGGTTGCATTTATACTGAATGCTGATGATGACTTGGAATTTTGTAAAGGTATATCTCAAGATGATGAGCCTGACTTATGGAAAAAATCTTTAGGGGGAGAGATAAAACTATGGATAGATCTGGGGCAACCTGACCAGAAGCGCATTAAAAAAGCTTGTGGTCGTTCTGAAAAAGTGATTATCTATACCTATCAGGAAGGTATGGCTGCTTCTTGGTGGAAGCAGATTAAAACATCACTTACCCGTTTTTCCAACCTTCAAGTTATACATCTCGATATAGAAGGAGATATAGAAAGACTTCTTAAGCGTTCTATGTCTTTACAGGCTAATATATCTGATAATGAACTGACTTTAATTGATAAAGAACACAGTGTAGTGATCAGAGAAAAGAATTGGATGGATAGATAGGAGTAGATATCTCATCTTCTCCTAAGCACAGTTTTCTTACTTCTTTTCATCTTCTCTAAGTACGTTTATCTCTTTAGTCGCAGTAATATGTTGGTCCTGATACCATTTGGTTGACTCGACCTTAGGGAACACTTCTTCCATGATTTCTAGAGGCTTATTGTCCCATTCTTCTGCATTTGCTGACATGTTCCAGTTTAACTCTTTTAGTACGTAAGAAAATATCTGGTTAATGATCTTGTACTCAGCTTCATCGTCCTGATTTTCATTTTGCAAGATGCTTTTTACAAGCTGTTTTCGTGTTTCTTTGTCATAGTGTGCTTTAAGTGTTGTGATAATTTCTGATTTTTTCATTTGACCTCATTGGTATTTTTTTAGACTATTCTAGCATAAAGCTAAGAAAATATTGTACATTAATGTATATGTTTATTTTATGGTATGATGCCGTCTAATACTGTATACGTTTATAAGTAATAAATATAGGATATAAAGGTTAAGATGAATAAGTGTTATTGTAAAAGTGGATTGAGTTTTTCTGATTGTTGTGAACCTATTATAAGAGTATTGGAAGTACCAACGACAGCGCTCCATCTTATGCGGTCACGTTATAGTGCCTATTGTTTAGGCGAGGTGAACTACCTTCAAGCCACAACCCACGACCATGCATGGAGTGATGAAGAATTAAAATTTATACAGGACTGGGCAGATAAGAGTTTTTGGCAACACCTGGAGATCATAGATTATTCTGATGATATGGTAGAGTTTAAAGCTTACTATATCTTTGAAAATGTACAACATTTACATCATGAAAAATCAACCTTTTTAAAAGTAAACGATATGTACAAGTATGTCGATGGTGAAGTATACGAAGATAAAGTAACCTTTTCTAAAAATGAAAAATGTATATGTGGAAGCGGTTTAAAATACAAACGATGCTGTGTAACCAGAACTACAAATTAGCCCTTTGGATTTTTAACAAATGTTAACATCTCTTCAGCGACACCGTGACAATTAGAATATTCCTATAACCTAAATGTACTTGCTACGATCTTTGCGGGGTTGCTTTATCCCCTCTACAATAATATTCTTTACTATCTAAAAAACAGATCTGCTTTGGCAGCCGATACCATACTGCAACAATTTTCCCTCCATCTGCAAGGTTTTGTGCTATAGTCACTTTACCATCTTCCACTACCTAATACTAGCACCATTTTTAGGAGGTTAGGTCTAATAAAGACACTATGTACAAAGAAAAAAAGATAGTTACGATGTTGGGTCTTGTTGTTCATAGACTTTTAACAGCTTAAATATAATTAAAATAACTAAACTAACGCAAATAAAAAAGGCAAAGCATTGAATAAGAAATTAGTACAACTTTTACTGTTGCTATCCCTCTCCTTTAACATTGCGCATGCCTCAGTTATAGCTATGGAAGATGATTGTCATACTGAAACAGCATATGAGTATGTCATGGAACAGTCACAAACTTCTGATTGTGGTGATCTCTGTGACTTGATTCATCTCTTCCATTGGACAGCAATCATTACCCCTGCTGTTAGCTGCGTTAGAACTGAATTACATGCGGAACAGCCCGATACTAAAGAGTTGAATTACCACCCCCCTTTCCAAAAAAGAGAAAAAAAACCTCCTATAGCATAATCCTTTTGCTACACTATAGTTCTTTCAAAAGAACTCTCTAAATTTTTTAGAACACTATAATATTAAAGGATTACCTATGAAATACCTATTACTAACTCTATTTTTCTGCACTTTTATTTATGCAGAAACTATGTCACTAACAGATCACCTTACTTTGAATACATATAATAAACGCCCATCACTAAAACACACTAGTGATAAAAGAGCACATAAATTAAATAAGATAGATGAAAAACAAGCTATTGCCATTGCAGAAAAAAAATGCAAAGAAGATATTGTAAAACTAAAATTAAAGCATCATAACCTCTATCTCTACTATATAGCTAAAACACCTAAGTGTACGCTATTTATCAATGCACTTGATGGGTCTATAATTGATTCAAAAATAATCAACATGGGGAGTAAATAATGAAGAAAATTATTTTACTTTTTTTAACATTATCGCTTACTCTATTTGGAATGAGTTATGAAAAATTTAAGAGACACTCACTTAAAAATTCAAAAATACTGAAGAGTCAGACACTCTTGCAGCAAACAACACAACAGGAGAACAACATACTGTTGAGAACATCCAATCCTACATTGAAGTTGGAAGCATCAAGATATAGAGACAACAGTTTAGGATATGCAGTGAAGGCCTCACAGACGATTCGGACAGGAAGCTATATGGATGGCTTACAGAACAAAGCCTATGCTTCTTCTCTTTTGAGTAAAGCTTTTGTCACACAGGGAAGAGCCGGATACATTAAAACGCTTGAAACCCTCTATACACAATATGTGTACCAGAGCAAAATGCTGACACTTCTTGAGGAGGAGTATAAACTCTCAAATAAAGTGACCAATATGGTTAAAGAACGTTACAAAGGCGGTTCAGAGAACCGGGTAGCTTACCTTCAGGCAAGAACTGAGACCATTACACTCAAAACACAGATGTATACAGAAAAACAGCAGTTCTCTACATTTTACTATCAACTGCTTGCCATTGCAGGATTTACTTCAAAGGTATCTTTAGATAAACGCTTCATCTATTCTGTATCTCCAAAAACAAAAAACAGTTCCAAGTTGAGTCCCAAACAGCAGGTTCTTAAAGCCAAAGAAAAGCTCTACCAAAGTGATTACAGCATGAACAAGAGTAGTTTTCAAAATTATGACCTTTATGCCGGTGTAGAGCAGGAACCGGATCAGGGTATTTTGAGAGTTGGTGTGAATATTCCTCTTTCTATGCACAATGACAGAAGTGAAGAGAGAATGCTTGCAAAACTTAAAACACAGCAGACTCAGTTGGACAATGAGCAACTTTCTATCAATACCTATTCACAAAAGCAGATGCTCAAAGCTGTCATTGGAGAGCTTTCAAAACAATATCATGCACTCATGACACTGCAAAATGAACAACAGGAACTCACTACCCTTCTTCAGGAAGGATACAAGATATCAAAAGGCTCGCTCTTTCAGCTGATGACAGCGAAAAACAAGCTCATACAGACAAAAAAAGCCTTGCTTCAGACACAGCAAATGATCAATGATAAAAAAATAGAATTACGTTTCTTACAAGGAGAATACAATGACTAAATATTTACTACTTTTACTACCTATGTTGGCTTTTTCAAACCAAATAACTATGGAACATGCTCAGATCAAACCTTTAGGGAAGATCGTTAAAACCAATGCACAGATCACTCAACTCTCTGACCAGAAACAAAAGATCGTTTCAAGACTGCCAGGACATGTGGAAAGCTATTTTGTAAAAACAGGTCAACAGGTGAAAGAAGGTGATAAAGTTGTGCTCATAAATTCTATCGAGCTCTCAAAAATGTCTGCGGAGTATGTAGCGTTCAGAGAGCAGGCAAAAGCAGCAAAAGAACAACTTTCAACTGCAAAGAAACTCTATAAAAAAGGGCTTACTTCACAAAATGAACTAAATCAGAAGATCATTGAGACAGAAGATATGCTTTCAAAGCAGAGTGCACTTGCATCACAACTTACATCTCTGGGTATCAAGGCAAGTGATCTCAAATCTGCAACGGATAAATTCATTCTCTATGCACATGCCAGTGGTATTGTTGGAGAGATTTTTGTGCCGTTACACTCCAATGTCAATGCTGAAGCCCCCCTTATGTCCATCGTGAATCAGAATGGATACTATGCCATTGCCTACCTAAGCATGGAAGATGCACTGAAGGTCACAGCTAAAACCACAGGTTTTGTGACTGTAGCAGGTAAAGCATACGCTGCACACTTTGTACAGCTCCTTCCTACGATAGATGAAGAGACACAGCGTGCAAAAGTTCTTTTTACAATGATAGATACCCCTAAAAATATACTGATCAATGCTTTTACTCAAATGGAGATCTCTCTTGAACCTTACACCGAAGCAGTGATGCTTAAAAAATCTGCTCTTTCACTATTTCAGGGTGAATGGGTTGTATTTGTCGAAACGGAACATGAAGGTGATGAACATGAAGAGCATGAAGCGGCGCCGTACGAACCAAAGGTTGTCAAGGTCATCGCCTACAGTGGAAATGAGGTTGCCGTTGAGGGATTAGAAGCAGGAGAAGAATATGTCAGTGATGGTGTCTATTTTGTGAAATCCATGATACTCAAATCTTCACTTGGCGAGCATGGTCACTAGGAGCAGGATATGAAACGATTTTTTGAAATACTGATACAGTATAAATTTTTAATACTTGCACTCTTCATTGCGATTTCTGGATTTGGCTACAAGGCATACAAGAACATCCCAGTAGATGCATTTCCTGACATCACGCCCAAACAAGTAGTGATCTATACTGAAAGTGCAGGAAATTCTGCAGAAGATATTGAAAAGCTGATTACGTACCCTATCGAAGCAGCCATGTCAGGACTTCCTGGTGTAAAAATGATACTTTCAAACTCTATTTTTGGGCTCTCCTACGTATCTATTTTCTTTGAAGACGGATACGATACCTATCTTCTTAGACAGTTGGTATCAGAAAGGCTCAATACTATTGACATACCAGATGGTTGGGGAAGCCCAGTCATGGGACCTAACACTACAGGTCTTGGTCAAGTACTCTGGTATGCCCTCAAGGATGAGGGAGGGAAATACTCAGCAAGCCAACTGCGCCAAATGCACGAATACACAGTAACACCTCTGTTCAAATCTGTTGATGGTGTCGAGGAGGTCATCTCCTGGGGAGGTTTTGAAAAACAGTACGAAGTACTCATAGACCCAAAACGTTTGCAGAGTGTAGATGTAACCTACAATGAAATTCTAGAAGCTTTAAAAAAAAGTAATCAATCTGTTGGTGGCCAATACCTTGAATTTAACAAAGAACAGTACCTCATTCGCGGTGCAGGACTCTACCAGAACATTGATGACATATTAAACACTGTAATACGTACCAAAGATGCCCAGGCGGTTACCATTAAAGATGTGGCTACCGTTCAAGAAGGTAAAGCTCCGCGTTTTGGTGCAGTCTCTGTTGATGGAAAAGAACGAGTTTTTGGCATGGTTCTACAACGTTCAGGAACCAATGCAGCTAAAGTGGTTGAAGCACTCAAAGCAAAGATGCCTTTAGTCAATGCCGCTCTGTCAAAAGGAGTGAGCATAGATATTATTTATGATCGAGCCGAGATCACACATAAAGCTGTAAACACTATGACATCGGCACTTTTGACAGGTTCTATTCTGGTTGCGATCATACTCTTCCTCTTTTTGTTTGAATTACGCTCAGCCTTTATCGTTATCCTTTCTCTGCCGGTTTCGCTGCTTATTGCATTCCTTCTGATGCAGGAGTATGGCATTTCCGCAAACCTCATGAGTTTGAGTGGTCTTGCCATTGCCATCGGTATGATTGTGGATGGTACTATCGTTGTGGTGGAGAACAGTTTTAGACTCCTACATGACAACCCCAAACTGTCACGTGCTGAAGTTATTGCAGAAGCAACGGCAGAGGTGGCCAAGCCTGTACTTTTTGCCCTGCTTATTATTGCTGTAGTGTTCATCCCTCTTTTGAGTCTTGAAGGTTTAGCAGGAAAACTTTACTCTCCAATGGCGATTGACATTGTGTTTGTAATGCTGGGTTCCCTTGCGGTTGCTCTGCTTTTGGTTCCGGTACTTTCATTTATGATGCTCAAACAAGGGAAACACTCCAACTCTCCACTTATGAAGGCGATCAAATCTTTCTATACACCCATGCTCGATTTTGCTCTCCACAATGCCAAAAAACTGGTTGCTATCACCTTTGTCATCTTTTTCCTTTTGGCAGGGTTGCTTTCTCAACAGGGACGGGAGTTTATGCCCAAACTCAATGAAGAGACCATCATGTACCGAGTGATCGCCATCCCAGGGACTGCCTTGACACAAAGTGTAGAGAAGGCTCAAGCTATAGAAAAATTCATACTAAAAAACTACCCCAACAAAGTGCTTTCCGTACTCAGCATGATAGGAAGAAGTGAAAAAGGTGAGACAGCGCAGGCGAACTATATGGAGGTCTTACTGACAATCAATCCCCAATTCAAAGAGATAGAAGATCTCAATAAAAAGATGACAGCAAAACTCAAAGAGAAGTTCAATTCCCTCCAGTTTATATCAACACAACCGATCGCTATGCGTATTGAAGAGTTGCTTGAAGGTGTCAGAGCTGAACTTGCTGTCAAGATCTATGGAGAAGATCAGAAAATTATGTCCGGCATTGCCGCACAGATCTCCGGAATTCTCAGAGGCATAAAGGGTCTTGATCATGCAGAAATTGAGACACAGCTTGGTCAAGCACAAATCAACATTAAACCTGATTATTTGGCACTTTCACGTTATGGACTCAGTGTCGAAGATGTCATGCAAGTGATCCGTTACGGCATCGGTGAAGAAGCGGTAACGCAGAAGATTGAAGGTGTGAAACGTTTCGGTATTGTTGCCAAACTCAAACATGCCAAAAAGGATATTGAGTCTCTAAAATTATTGATTCTTCGTTCAGACAGTGGTAAAGTTGTGACACTAGAAGAGGTGTGTAACATCACTGTCATCCAGGGACCCGCATTCATTAAACGTGAAGACTTGAGCCGATACATGGTGCTTTCGCTTGAAGTAGAAGACCGTGATATCGCATCATTTGTTAAAGAGGCAAACAAGAAGATCCAACAAAACGTAAAGATCCCTGACGGGTACTACATCAAGTGGGCGGGTGATTTTAAAAATATGCAGGAAGCCACAGCGACACTGGCGATGATCATTCCTATTACCCTGCTTTTGATCCTGCTGTTGCTCTATACTGCATTCAATTCGTTCAAAAAAGCCTTTCTCATTCTTCTGGGTGTACCGCTTGGACTTATTGGAGGGATTGCCGGACTTGTCATCTCTGGTGAATACCTGAGTATCTCTGCCATTGTTGGATTCATTGCTATCTTTGCCATTGCCATACTCAACGGAATAGTCCTTGTTTCATTCATAGATGAATTACGCAACAAGTTTCCACATGTAAAAATAATTGACCTGGTAAAAGATGCAACACTCTTACGACTAAGGCCGGTACTGATGACCGCTTTCACTACGTTGTTTGGTATTTTGCCTCTGCTTTATGCCACAGGGGTCGGATCTGAAATACAGTACCCGCTCTCAGTTGTAGTTACCGGAGGAATAATCTCATCAACGATCTTGACGCTGTTGGTGTTACCGGGATTGTATGTATTGTTTTTTAGCAAGAAATAAAATAATGCTGTGCAGACAAAAATATCTGCATAGCGCTATACAAAATTTTATTTGAGAGCGAAGATAATGTTTGCATAATGATCATGCTTAGGAAACATTCTACATATTTCATAAAACCTTATGGTCTAACACAGTTTATAACGTATATTACTACAATATTATATCAGTATATATGGTTTTGGGTTGTAGATAGACTTATCTACAACACTTCCACATCTTTAATATCAATACCGGATAATTTTTCCATCTTTTTTTCAACTAGATCTAAAAAATTAGCTTTATTTTTTTCATCCATATTGTTATTAAGCATCTCTAAAATATAGATAATACCATTTACATTTATTTTTTTTACACTTGCCAGATAATGTGTAAAAGCTATAAATTTCACATCATCTATAGAATACAACTTTTTACTATTTTTTTTATAAGGCAACAAACCTTTCTCTTCATACATCTTAAGTGTTCTTATCTTTGTTGTTAATAATTCTGCAATACTACTAAGTGGTAATATATCTTTTTTATTGTCAAGTAATCCCAAATTTTTTCCTTCTCTTTGTTTGTCTCATTTTACACTATAAACAATTAAATTTCACATTTAATACATATTATTAATATTTTTATTACATTTTATTTAAGTATTATCTCATTTAAATATGGTATAAATATACCATTAATATGTAAATATTTAGCATAATATATGTAAATATATAGCATATCTAGGCTAAATAAAATCAAAAAAAGGATATAAAATGAAATTTATTTATGTAGAAAATTATTTAGAGATACCTAAAGAAGAGAAGTTAGATTTTTTTAAGTTCATAAGCAGTATCGATAATTTAACTATATCAAAGCAGAGAGTTGTTTTTTCAGAAAACTCTTTATTGATAGACTTTAAAGAAGTTACAAATATACAAAAGGCGAAAGAAACTATAGAAGGTTTTTTTGAAACTATTCCGAATGTCTCAGCACATGTAGTAAATCAAATTATAGAAGATAAAAATAGCTTGATCTTGGAATTCACTAACAAAAAACTAAGGGTAGAACGAAATAGAGTATAGGGATTATTCATTTATTTCAATATAATAAGAAAACAAAACTATAAAAGGAAATATAAAATGAAAAGAGTAGTTATAAAAGTAGGAAGTTCTGTCTTAACTGAAATTAGCACAATAGCAAAAGAGAGGATGCTAAACTTGGTATCATTCATAGCCGAAGCCAGAAAAAAATATGAAGTGATACTAGTGAGTTCTGGTTCAGTTGCAGCTGGATATACGGCACTAAAATTAGATAGAAATATGGATATTAGTAAAAAAGTGTTAGCTGCGGTTGGTCAACCAATTTTAATGAGTAGTTATAAAAATTGGTTTGATATATATGATATAGATACAGCTCAAATACTCTTAACAGAAGATGACCTTGATTCTAGAAACCATACAAAAATATTTCAACAGATTATAGATAAAATTTTGAAAAATGGTATTTTACCTATTGTGAATGAAAATGATATATCAACGACCCCAGAACAACTTTTTGGGGATAATGATCAGCTATCTGCTCACGTTGCAAATTATGTCAATGCTGATAAGCTTATTATTTTAAGTGATATAGAGGGATTATATGACTCTAACCCAAAGGACAATCCAAAAGCAAAGCTAAGAAAAATAGTGAATGAGATCAAAGAGGAAGAACTTACTCAAGAGTTTACACCGAACAGTAAGTTTGCATCAGGTGGTATTGTCACAAAATTAAGAGCTGCTGAGAATGTTATGGCTCAAGATAAAGAAATGTTTTTATGTAGTGGTTATGACCTATCAACTGCAAGAGAGTTTCTTATGGATGGTATTCACAACAAGGGTACACTATTTACCAAAAAAACAAAAAAACAAAAAGAGGAGAAATAATGAAATTAACATTTATAGGAAATGGAAATATGGCTAAAGCGCTCATTAGGGGGTTAGTCAAAAATTATGAGATAGAGGTATTGGGTAGAAATGAAAAAACTTTAAAAACTTTAAAAGAATCTTTACCTCAAATAACAACAAAAGTAATTGATGATAGTGAGGACATAAGCGATAAAAATATTGTTTTATGCGTAAAGCCATATTCACTTCCTGAACTATCTCCTAAGTTGACTGGCAAGGCAAATGCTATTTTTTCTGTTTTAGCAGGGACTTCAATAGAAAGTTTAAAAGTAAACATAAAATCAGACAGATATATAAGAACTATGCCAAATTTAGGGGCAAGTTATCTAAAATCTATGACAACTATAACTGGGGATGAAGAACTTAAATCAACGGCATTAGAGATTTTCAATAATATAGGTACAGCTTTATGGCTCAAAACAGAAAATGAGTTAGATATTGCTACAGGTGTTGCAGGAAGTGGACCTGCATTTTTAGCACTAATAGCTGAGAGTTTAGCTGATGGTGCAGTGAATGCTGGACTAAAAAGAGAAGATTCTCAAATTTTGGTTCAAGGATTATTTGATGGTTTTGCATCTCTTATATCACATGAAAACCCTGCACTTCTAAAAGATAGTGTGATGAGTCCAGGTGGTACAACAGCAGCAGGTTATGCTGCACTTGAAAGATGTAATGTACGACATGGCATGATGGAAGCGGTAAAAGATGCGTATTCAAAAGCGCAAGAGCTTAAACAAAAAAACTAAAAGAAGGAAAGTAAAATGACAAATTTAAAAAACATATCAATGATCAAAGAAGCAAATATTTACTTCGATGGCAAAGTAGCAAGCAGAGCCATCGTTTTGGCAGATGGAACGAGACAAACACTTGGCGTAATGCAACCAGGAGAATACACATTTGACACAAATGAAGCTGAGATCATGGAGATGATGTGTGGAGAGTTAGAGGTTAGACTTCCAGGAGAAACGGAGTTTAAAACATTAAATACTCCAGAAACTTTTAATGTACCGGCTAATTCATCTTTTGATCTGAAAATAAAAACTGTTACAGATTATTGCTGTAGTTATATAGAAGCATAAATTGTGTATGGTATGAAGATATAAACACATCTAGAAAATAGATATAAGGGAGTTGGATCATATGAATATATCAAACGAAACATTTAATGAAGCCAAAAGTGTTGCTCACAGATGGCAGAGTCTAATCCAAAAAAACCGGGAAAGTGAAGAGGAGCGTTTTCATGACATGATGAATAAAATGCTTGAAGATCCTATGAACAAAATTTTTCTTATCGAGTTGTTGGATCAGAGTTTCCGTTCGAAAGATACTGCTCGTGTAGCTGACCAATTAGCGTATATATTTGCCAAACATGAGAACACTGAGTTTTTCTCCGCTTTTGAACAAATACTCATTTGGCTGTTTAGACATGTGGGTATTTACGTAAGTTCAATTTCCATCCCTTTGTTTATTCAATATTTGAGAAATGATGTCTCCAGCATTATTATCAAAGGAGAAAATAATCCTCTCATAAAACATATTAAACACAGAAGAAAAGAAGGTACGAGAGTAAATCTCAATATCATTGGGGAGATTGTACTGGGAGAAGAAGAAGGGCAAAAACGTATAAATAAGTATATTTCAGCTTTGAAAAACCCTGATATTGACTACCTTTCTATCAAAGTATCTACTATATTTTCTCAAATTATACCCCATGCACATCAGTGGAGTGTAGATGAGATAAGCCAGAGGCTTGTACCCATTTATCGTGCAGCCATGCAAAATACTTTTCTGGATCATCAAAATAAAAAACAGCATAAATTCGTCAACTTGGATATGGAAGAATATCGTGATCTGGAACTTACCATCGATGTTTTCAAGAAAACACTTGAACTTGAAGAGTTTCATAATTATCATGCCGGTATTGTGGTGCAGACATACCTTCCAGATACATTTGAACATGTACAAAAGCTGGCTATATGGGCAAAAGAGCGTGTGAAAAACGGTGGTGCACCTATCAAGATACGTTTGGTTAAGGGTGCAAACCAAGAGATGGAACTTACTGAAGCAAGTTTAAAGGGCTGGGAGAATGTCACATTTTCAAGTAAGGTTGAAAGTGATGCAAACTTCAAAGTGCTTATGGACTATCTTCTTACTAAAGAGATAGCACCGTCAGTACATGTGGGTACAGCATCACATAATCTTTTTGATCAGGCACTCGCAGTACTTATAGCCAAAGAGCGTGGCGTAGAAGCATTTCATACGGCTGAAATGCTAGAGGGAATGAGTGAATCTGCATACAAAATACTTAAAGATGACAATGTGAATGTTATACTTTATGCACCTATTGCAACACATGAAACTTTTACCAATGCCATTGCTTATCTGGTAAGAAGATTTGATGAAAATACAGCAGAACAAAACTTTTTAAGACATAGTTTTGGACTTGAAGTAGACAGCGAAGCATGGGAAAAACTTGTAAAAAGCTATGACGATTCTGTGGAGATGATTCCGGAACTCACACTTAGACCAAACCGTACACAAGACAGAAATGATGCCATCACAAAATCTGAAGTTGATATTCAAGTCTATCAGTTTAAAAGCGAGCCGGATACTGATTTTGCTTTACCCCAAAATAAAACATGGGCTGCTTCTATTCGTGACAAATGGAAAAATGTAGGTGAAAATGGTGGTTTTAATGCTGCTCCTGTCATCGGAGGACAAGAGATAAGTACAGGTGAGAAAATAGAGATCATAGACAAATCTCAATACTATGAAAAAATAAAGGTAGGATACTACCACAAAGCGACCGCTGATGACTTGGAACTGGCACGTCAGACTGCAAAAGAAGATCCGGATGGATGGAGAGACCTTGATGTTAAAAGCCGTCAAAGTATTTTAATGAATGTCGCAGATGAATTTAAAAAAGCAAGAGCAGACCTTATTGGTATTGCGGCTGCTGAAGTGGGAAAAGTATTTACAGAGACAGACGTAGAAGTATCTGAAGCTATTGATTTTCTCAATTTTTACCCTTACAGCGTTGATAGAATATCCAATTTAAGTGGTGTAAATATTGAAGCTAAAGGGGTTGGACTGGTTATCAGCCCCTGGAATTTCCCTATTGCTATCCCGGCAGGTGGTGTGGCTGCTGCATTGGCAGCAGGTAATACCGTTATTCTCAAACCATCTTCAGATGCTATATTATGCGGATATAGAATTTGTCAATGTTTCTGGGATGCCGGCGTAAGCAAAAACACACTTCAATTTGTACCAACAGGCGGTTCTCTGGTAGGTAAACACCTTGTCTCAAATCCGGACATCGATTTTGTAATTTTTACCGGGGGCGATCAAACGGCATACAATATGATAAAAGCAAGACCAAGCATTGCGTTAAGTGCAGAAACTGGGGGTAAAGATGCAACTATCGTAACAGCATTGGCAGACCGTGATCAGGCAGTAAAGAATGTGATCACTTCAGCATTTAGCAACTCTGGTCAAAAATGTTCAGCCACTTCACTTTTGGTACTTGAAAAAGAGCTTTATGAAGATGAAAACTTTAAACAAGCACTGATAGATGCAGCCCAGTCACTTGAAGTTGGCTCTGTGTGGGATTTTAAAAACCGTATCGGTACACTAGCCAATTTACCTGCTGATGACTTAAAAAAATCACTTAGCTATCTTGATAAAAATGAGACTTGGGCTATTGCACCCTCATATGCAGACAATGAAAACCCTTATATGCTCAAACCCTCTATCAGATGGGGGACACAAAAGGGTGACTTCTGTCATATGAAAGAACTTTTTGGACCAGTACTGAGTGTCATGTGTGCCAATGACCTTAATGATGCCATAGAGATCGTCAATTCAACAGGTTATGGACTCACCTCTGGACTGGAGAGTCTTGATAAGCGTGAACAAGAGATATGGAGAGAGGAATTACTGGCAGGAAACCTCTACATCAACCGTTCTACTACAGGGGCAATTGTAATCAGACAGCCTTTTGGAGGTATGCGTAAGTCTGCTATCGGTTCTGGTAAAAAAGCAGGTGGATTTAACTATGTCTCACAGTTTATGCATATCACTTATGATGAAACAAATATTTATGAGACCTGTTCTGTGGAGTACCTGAATAAACTTGAAACACTTTTGTCTAATGATAATGAACATTATGATGCCATTGAACTTTCACTTAGAAAAGCCTGTCACTTCTCACTCTGGTTAGATATGGAGTTTAAACATGAACATGATTATGCGGGAATACGTGGTGAAAGCAATATTATTCGATATTTGCCTGTAAAGAGTGTACTTTTACGTGTGGAGGAGAATGATGATTTGTCTCAAATCCTTCCTTCTATTATGGCCATTAAAATGACTGGAGCAAAACTGCACCTATCATTACCTGAAACATTTGAGAGTGCTGAACTACTTTGGCTTGAGGTGAAAGCAGTCATATTGATGGATGAAGAAAACGATGGTGACGTTATCGTAAGAGAAGATGAAACATCACTGATTAAATCTATGTCAGATGTTGAGCGTATCCGTTTCTTACAGCCGGAAAATGTATCTGAAAGCATCTATGAAGCTGTTGCAGATCAAGCACTCTATATCGCTTCAGATCCATTTATATCACATGGTCGTATTGAACTGATGCACTATTTTATAGAGCAAAGTATTTCAGATAGCTATCATCGCTATGGAAATCTGGGCCAAAAAGGAATACTATCAAAATAAGGGGATAATATGGAAACAGCAGTAATAATATCATTTATAGTATATATTTATCTGTCAACCCTCTTTCAGACAAAAGATTTAACATTCTAAGCAGCTATTTCCTTTTGTAACATTTTTGCTTCATATGCAAAGGGAGACAGGTATCCATTTGAGGAGTGAAGTCTTTGTCTATTGTAAAATATTTCAATATATTCAAAGATAGCTTGATTTGCCTGAGCTTTGGTTTGAAATGTTCTATGATAGATCATTTCAGTTTTCAGTGAATGAAAAAAGCTTTCGCTGACGGCATTATCCCAGCAATCATCTTTTCTGCCTTTGATTTAGTAGATTTTCTTGTTGTAATTATTTTAGTTTTTTAGTTGGACTAGAAGTAAAGTCATACAGAATAGAATTTTCTAAAGTGGATGTTAAGAACTATTTTTATGGAACCCTTCTATATAGCCAATTTTTATACAAGCTTTTCATGTTTTATGCACTAACATTGAATATAGATAAATATACTTTCTTTTGGTTTTAACTGCTTAGTTCGGGTATCCACATTGTAGCGAACCATAAAAATGAAAAAAATCCAATAACATCGACCGTGGTAATAACAATAACCGAACTGGCGATGGCCGGATCGATTTTGACGGCCTTAAGAGCAAGGGGCACACAAGCACCCAATAACCCAGCCAAAACAAAACTGACAAACATTGCAGCACCTATCACTCCTCCAATGTATAGTGAATAAAACCTGACATAGGCAATGATGGAAACTAAAATGGCGAAGATAAGCCCATTTATAAAAGCTATTTTAAACTCTTTGATAAGCGTGGGAGTGGCATCTTCCCAATTAATATTACCCAAGGCCATTTGTCGTACGATGACGGTGAGTGTCTGCATGGAAGATGCGCCGGCCATATTTGCAACAATTGGCATCAATACCGCCAATGCAACGACTTTTTGCAGAGAATGCTCAAAAAAACCTATCACAATGGAAACAAGCGTTACATTGATCAAATTAATGAAAAGCCAAAAGGCACGATCCCTGCCCGTTTTCATCACACTTTCTTCAATCTCCTCCTCCGGATGAATCTGACTTAGCCCAGAAAAACACTATTGATATGTTCAAGAGAATGGTTTTTGATCAATCTACGCAGTCGTTTTATTGAATCTCTAATCGTCTCGTGCATGGTCACAGTAAAGATCTCGATCTCCATTAATGAACCTGCCTCAGCTTCAGAGTAGTCCATTAAAGATTTGACCGATTCTGTCAAAGTAGTATCGAGCAGTTCAATTGTTTTAAGCCATTTGGCCTCATCTACATCTTTAAGGATAATCATCAAGTCTGTTGCGTCATCAGTATGCATCTTATTTACGAATCTGGCCAGTTGTTTGTCGCTTAACTTACTGCAAAGCTCTTTTTGATAAGTATCAGGCAGTTCTGTGATCACGCTTGCACATTCATGTGCTTTAAGAGATAAAAATGAATCTACAAAAGATTCGCTACTCTCATTTTTGGCACTAATCAGCTGAGCTAAATGATCGGTAAGGTCAGGTGAAGTCAAATTTTCATTTTGCATAAGTAATTATAAATCAATAAGATTATACAATGACTACCGATCATTTATTAGTATATTTTATATAATAATTCATCTTTTAATGAATACAAAAACCTTATATATTTATAAGATTTTGATTTCTCCTCACCTAAATAATGATTCTAATATAATATGACCATTTAATACTTGGGCAGATTCTGCCAAGTTTGTACGTTAATTGTATGCCAACAACTAACTATTTTAATCAAGATTGCCCAGATATAGAGCTTGTAGAGAAGAGGGTATGGAGTTCGAATCGCTCCGACTCAGCGGTTTAAAATCCTGGGAACTTAGGTATCAATTAAGACGGTTAGCAGTCTTCAAAACTTTTGGGTAGATATTCAATTGTATCTTTAAATGAATCTAGAGTAAAATGGGAAGAATGCCGACAGATGATATCTACTGTAGGTGGCCAATGATGATGAAATGAACTTCATAGAACTTAGATGCAATTTCAAAAGTTTTTATTATAAATGAAGTATTTTCATGCTGTAAACAAAATTGTATGTTGATAGAGAAGAGGAGAAATATTTTATGAAAAACGATGAAGAAGATTATACACATTATTCTGCACTGTTTGAAAATGAGGGTATATATGACCTTATTGACCAGGTAAATAACAGAGAAGAGGCAGCACTACTTCTTTTTGCTAGTAAAAACTTCAAGCAATCTATACTTGATGTACCTCAAAAGAATACGGATACGGATGCTGCAATAAGGGGGTTTATGACTTATCAATTTTATATGAAAGACTTACGATGGACTTTACAGGCATTTTTTGGAGAGGTCACAAGTAAAAAAACTGCAAAAAAACTAACAAAAGCACTTATCGATTTTTATCTAAAAGACTAACTACGAATCTTTACCTCCCTCTCTTGTTTTTTATCGGGTATCGTTGTTCCCGTTTCTAAAGACAGTATAATGTTCACTGTCAAGAGAAGTGATATAATTCGGTCAATAATATAAATATAACAAAAGAAAGGTTTCTAAATGGCATCAGTAAAATTAACGGAGTATAGTCACGGAGCGGGGTGTGGCTGTAAGATCTCACCTATGCTGCTGGATGAAATTTTAGAGAGTTCAATAGAAACAAGTGTTTATCCGCAGCTTTTGGTAGGTCATGCAAACAAAGATGATGCAGCAGCATTTGATTTGGGCAACGGTACTTCCGTCCTTTCGACTACAGATTTCTTTATGCCGATAGTGGATGATGCTTTTACCTTTGGACAGATCGCGGCAACAAACGCTTTAAGTGATATCTATGCTATGGGAGGAAAACCGTTGATGGCCATTTCCATTTTCGGGTGGCCTATAGAGAAACTTTCGGCAGTTGTAGCAAGAGAGGTGATAGACGGTGGCCGTTCTATCTGTGAAGATGCTGGTATACCGTTAGCGGGAGGGCATTCCATAGATTCACCTGAACCTATATTCGGATTGGCTGTTACCGGTTTGGTTGACAACCAGCATTTGATGCAAAATTCAAGTGCACAGGAAGATTGTCTTATTTTTCTTACTAAACCTTTGGGGATCGGTATTTTATCTACGGCTCAAAAACAAAAAAAGATAGAAGAGGGACATATAGAACCAGCCATAAAAGCGATGACCACACTCAACAAGATCGGTGCCGAACTTGCAGTGCTTGAAGGTGTTGTTGCTATGACAGATGTGACCGGTTTTGGTCTGCTTGGACATTTGACTGAAATATGTGAAGCAAGCAGTATTAGTGCGAAGATCTGGTTTGACAAAGTCCCACTTTTGCCCAATGTGGAGAAGTACAGAAAACTCGGATGCATTCCAGGTGGAGCACGTAAGAACTTTGCAAGTTATGGTGCCAAAATAAGCGAAATGACGCAACAGCAAAAAGAAATACTTTGTGATGCACAGACTTCCGGCGGTCTTCTTATCATAGTTAAGAAGAGTGGTTTGGAAGTATTTCTGGCACTAAGCGAAGCTTCGGGATTGACACTTGAAGCCATCGGTGAGACTACGGCAAAGAGCCAGCATATGGTAGAGGTACTATAGATGCCGGAGTTCACCCAAAGCAGTGATTTTCGTTCTATTGTTTTGAACAATACGCCACTTATTGATGCTAGGGCACCTATAGAATTTAAAAAAGGTGCCTTCCCTCATGCGGTAAATCTGCCTCTAATGAATGATGAAGAGAGGCATGTTATCGGAATAAAATACAAAGAAGAGGGAAATGCCCAAGCTGTCAAACTCGGGCATGCGCTTGTAAGCGGAAAGATAAAAGAAGAGCGCATTCTGGCATGGTCAAAGTTCATTGCATCAAATCCGAACGCTATGCTGTACTGTTTCAGAGGAGGACAGCGCTCTCAGATATCACAAGAGTGGATCGCCAAAAGCGGCAGAGAGATCGTACGACTCAAAGGCGGATACAAAGCTTTTAGAAATTATCTGATGCAAGAAACAGAGAGATCGATTGAAAATTTTAAGCCCATTGTGCTCGGTGGCCGTACAGGGTCGGGGAAAACCATACTCTTGAAGAAATTGAAAAATGCCATAGATCTGGAAGGACTGGCAAATCATAGAGGCTCCTCTTTTGGCCGTGACGTTACGCCACAGCCTGCACTGATAGATTTTGAGAACAGTTTAGCCTATGATTTGATACAAAAACTGGAGCAGGGCTTTGAGCATTTGATCTTTGAAGATGAAGGCAAAAGTGTCGGACGAATATACCTTCCTAAAAAACTTGTAGAACATCTCTCCCAGGCACCGCTTGTTATTCTGGAGGCACCCACCCAGGAGAGAATAGAGATCACTTTTGATGAATATGTATATAAAGCACATAAAAAATATGAAGAGGTATTTCATTCTGATTACCTGGAAGTATGGAGAGATGATATACAGGATGCTATGAAAAGAATACAAAAAAGGCTTGGAGGAGAGAGATATAAAATCGTCTGTAAGATATTTGATCAGGCACTGACGCAACAGAAAAGGAATGGCTCGCTTGAGGGTTACAAGGAATGGATCGCATATCTTCTATGTGAATATTACGATCCGATGTATGATTATCAGATAGAAAAAAATGCATCTAGACTACTGTTCCGTGGTAGTGCTGAAGAGATAGAACAGTATCTTGGACAATACTGCTGATCCCTTATGTCATCACTTGTTAGATAAAATCATACCTTGGAAATTAGTGAGTTAGGAATATCTGGAATCAAATAAAAATGAGTGTCTTATGCTTCTCTATTTTCTTTTCTTCTGTCTCTTGTACTAAACGAAGTAGCTGATAAATCCTTGAAGTCTTCTCTTAGGCTGAACCCTGATATTTTTTCAAATTCGTCGAAGTCGGGATGATTAATGGTGAATGAAATTTCAGTAACATGTATCATGTTTCCCAATACCTCTTTTTGGAATACAACATGGACGGAAGATATTTCTGGATCAGGGTGCTTTGCTCCTTCATGCATTTCTCTTTTTATTTTGTTTGTATCCTCATAGGAATATCTTATAAACATGGGCACGAGTCCAAGTTCATGTATCTGGTCTAGCTTTTCCTGTTTTGCTTTGGCAATAGTTTTCTCATCTGCATTTATATCTTCGCAACCAAAATATCTTCCTGTCAAAACCCGATTAAAAGTTCTACCTGGAGAATGTGGTACATACTCTTTTCCCTTCTTTTTAGAAAAAAAGTTTGTAAGCATCTCTATCATACCTGTTCCTTCATTTTTTTATTATACATTATCTTTCAAGAAGAGTAACATATATCTTTACTTAATAAGATAATTAAAAATATTAGTTTGGTTAATTGTCTGCCAAGGATTAGCCTATAAAACAAGATTATATATAAACTATCAAATTTTGTACTTTGCATTTTACTGCAATTTGGACTATATATCCTTGCCTGAATCCAGTTTTCATTATAAATAAAATAAAATATGATATAAACCGGTAACCAATACCCTTTGTGTAAGATTGATTTAATTAATATCTAAATATAATGAGTTATCAAAAATTATTTTTAAATATTGTTGATTGTGCCAAACTTGTTGTAAAGCAGGGACGGAAAGCTATGGGTCTTAAGATTGCCAGGTTACCAAATACTAGTCAATTAAGTATTATAGTTCTTCTTTTTTACTTGTTTATCCATAAATCTTATTTAATTTAAAATTATTTTGTTGTGTTGAGTTTGTATGTTTATATATAATAACATCTAACTTCTATAATATAAAGGATAGATGATGTACGCAAGAGTAGAAAATATAGAAGAAGAGTGTTTAGACTGGGAAAGTGACCTTAAGGCGCCTATTGAAAAGATAGGTGGAAAGATGACAAAAAAAGTGATGATTCCTGTGTCTCAACACAAAGAAATGTTTTTAAAAGAGATAGTTAGTCTTAGTAAAGAGATCAATATAAAAAGAAAATTGACTCATTTTTTAGATGAGAACCCAGTACCTTCTTTAATTTTTAGTGTGTTGATGTTCCCTTATATTGTAGGGTTTCTTATTTCTTACTTTTTATTTTCTTTTTATGGCGGCATGTCAATTGGCAGTTTTCTTAACATAGAACAGGGAAACTTTCAGATTGAATTGTGGGCTTTGGGTGCATATTTATTTGTAACGCTTTGGGTAATTTGGGCTGGTTTAGGGTTTTTTTACAAAGGAGATAATCAATACTTTGCTCCATGAACTTTTATATAATATTCTTTAAAAATATAATCAACCAAAAGCGATATTTCATTTGAAATCCATGAAAACCAAAATTATTTATTCTCACTCCTCATAGAGTCATAGTCCATTATGTTCTAAATATAATAGAGAGATGTGTACTCTGAGTATTATAAAATATATGACATATTGTCATATATTTTACTGTTCATTTTAAAAATGGATATACTTTTCTAAATATTATTAGAAAAGGTTGATAGTTTGTTTTTACATATAGATATAGACTGTTTTTTTGCCTCTGCTGAACGGAGTATAAACTCTTCCTTAAAAGGCATAGCTATGGCAGTCGGGAGTCGCAGTAATCTTGAAATATTTAACAAAAAACGAACCAATATAAAACTCATGAATGACAACTCCGGTGCCTTTGTGACTCCAGTGTTCTATAGTGATAAAAAGAAAACATTTGAGTCTTATTTTGTTGATGATATAGACGGAAGAAAAAAGATACGAGGCATCATAACTACTGCAAGTTATGAGGCTAGGGCATGTGGGGTGAAAACAGCTATGCCTATAGCTCAGGCTTTACAGCTTTGTCCTAAGATGACAGTTGTCCCTTCTAACTATCCACTCTATCATAAGCTTTCTCATAAAATACATGCATTTATGTTGGCACATATACCGAAAGTGGAACAATACAGCATCGATGAGTTTTTTGGAGATGTCAGTGGTTGGAAAAAAGATGAAGAGGTGTATGCTTTTGCTAAAGCGTTACAAGCAAAGATACTTGAACATTTTGATATCCCTGTCTCTATAGGCATCTCAAAAGCAAAATGGATAGCCAAATTGGCAACAGAGTCTGCAAAGCCTTATGGTGTCTATGAAGTCAAAGATATAGATGCCTATATAGAAGACATTCCCATCAAAGAATTCCCAGGCATTGGAAAAGGTTTTCAAAAAAGACTAGGGGAACACTATATCTCTACACTTGGTGATGTGAAACGACACAAAAGACTTTTGGAGTCATGGAAAAAACCTGGGTTACAACTTTATGGACGTGTGACAGGAACAGACCATGAAGGCATATGTACTAGGGGAGATAGAAAATCCATAGGCATCAGTCGTACTTTTGATACCATATACGATGCTGATGAGATTAAAAGACGTATTATGATCATGGCTAGGCATATCATCTATATGGTGATGGCTATAGAGGCAAATCCTACAAGTTATTATTTGAAGATAGGGTATGAGTATGGTGTTAAAGCAAAAAAGACACTCACTGTAGACAGGGTGTTCTCTGAAACACTTTTTAAGTCTATGCTTTCAGAAATGTATGAAGAGATAGTGAATGTAAATAAAGGGGCCATAAAACTTACCCTAAACGTTTCAAATTTTTCTTCACTTAACCTAAAGACACTTTCACTCATCGACTTTAATGATGACAATAAAGAAAAACAATTGCATAAAAATATACATCATCTAAGAACACGTTTTGGATTAGATATTATTAAGACAGGAAATGAATTGTAATATACAATATACTATCTTCACTTTATAGACTTTAATGTATAATTTCGCCATGAATTTTGGGAGCGTAAATCTAACTGTGTAAATTCTAAAATTAGATTTATTTAAAAAAGATCTCTTTCAATACTTTAAAAATAGATAGAGAGTTTATAAAAGATATAGAGCTTAATCCTGATGATCTACATCTTGTTTCAAGCATATTAGATATAGGAAGACAATTTAATTATAATATAGTTATAGAAGGTATTGAAGATAAGAAGCAAAAAGAATTGCTTCTTGAACTTGATGATAATCTTAGATATCAAGGTTATTATTTTTCTAAACCTCTCCCTGTGGAAGAGTTTAGTAAACAATTTTTAAAATAGCTAATTAAAAGACTATTTGTCCATCATTCTGCATACGTTTAATGATACCCTTTGCCATCTCATGTCCTTGATAAGCTGCTTTTCTACACCACTCTATGGCTTTCTCTTTATCCTCTTCACAACCTAACCCCATGTCATACAGGGCACCTAAGTTAAACTGTGCTTTTGCATTGTCTGCTTGTGCAGCTTTTGAAAAAAGGATAAATGCTTTTTTGTAGTCTTGTAGAACACCACGACCTTCTTTAAGCATGGCTCCAAGGTTGTTAAAGGCATCTATGTTACCTCTTTTGGCTGCTTCTTCGTACCAGAAGGCTGCTTCAGATTCATTTTTCTCACAACCTTCAGCATTTTCAAGCATAAGGGCTACTTCAAATTGAGCAAGAGGAACTTCTCTTGTCGCTGCTTCAAGGTAGTAGTCAAATGCTTTTTTAGTGTCTTGATTTACTCCGTATCCTCTAAAATAGAGAAAACCCAAATAGTAGAAACTAGTAGGTTCTTTTTTCTCTGCCAGGGCAGTGTAGAGTTCAAAGGCTTTATCATATTCTTTTGCCAGTAGGGAAGTATATGCTTCTTTTACCATGTTGTTCCTTCGTTGGGTCGATATTATCGACCACTATTTATATTTTATACGTATTTTTAGTCGGTGAACCGATCCTATGTTTTTGCGTTAAAGCTCTTTAATTCAGAAGATACTTTACTCATCTTACTCTCTGCATCTTCCAATGCTTTTCTATTTTGTATTAACACTTGCTCTGGTGCATTGGCTACAAATTTTTCATTGTTCAACATACCATTGAGTTTTATAATTTCTTTTTCAAGTTTCTCTTTTTGTTTAGAAAGTTTTCCGATAATAGCTGACATGTCAATATCATCTGTCGAGATCATCGTATCTAAACTATCTGAAACATCCGTCACACAGTTAGCTGGCTTTTCATTCACAAAGCTGATCTCTTCTACCTTTCCTAATCTTTCTATGAAAGGTTTGAGTAATGCAGTGTCTGCATCTGCTGAAAATTTGATAGATGCTTTTGCTATCTTCTGGTTTCCTTTTTCGATGAGTGTTTTACAGCGACGTACAGAAACGATGGCTTCTATGGCAAGGTTAAACTGTGTGGCTATCTCTTCATCTATTTCTGTGATTTGAGGATACTTCATCACCATAATTGACTCTGTTTCTGAAAGTTCTGTACCTGAAAGTCTTTGGTAAAGGTTTTCAGTGATGAACGGCATGAAAGGGTGTAACAATTTTAAAGACTCTTTAAAGATGCTTCCTAGCTCTGCTACACTCTCTTTACTCGCTTTACTTAGCTCGATACCCCAGTCACAAAACTCACCCCATAGAAAGCGATAGAGTGTTGTTGCTGCATCGTTGAAACGGTAGACATCCATATATTCTCTCGTTTCTTTAACCGCCAGGTTAAAACGTGAAAGCATATAGCGTCCAAGAGGTGTTTGAATATTTTCTTGAACTAAGTCTTCAAATATATCTTGGTTTAACTGCAGGTAATTCGTAGCATTAAACAGCTTATTTGTAAAGTTACGGCTCTGCTCAAGTTTCTCTTCACTCAGTTTAATATCACGTCCCTGAACAGCAAGTACAGCAAGGGTAAACCTAAGTGCATCTGTAGAGTACTTTTCTATCATCACAAGCGGGTCGATGACGTTGCCTTTAGACTTAGACATCTTCTCACCTTTTTCGTCTTTTACAAGCGCGTGAAGGTAGATGTCTTTAAATGGTAGTTGACCTGTGATGTTTTCACCCATCATCAGCATACGAGCTACCCAGAAGAACATGATATCAAACCCTGTGATGAGAAGGCTGTTCGGGTAGAAGTTTGCCATGTCTTCTTCGTTCCAGTGTACCCCCTTGTATACATCATCATTACCCCAACCAAGTGTAGAAAATGGCCAAAGCCCTGAAGAGAACCATGTATCAAGTACATCCTCATCTTGATGGATGTTAGTACTGTTACATTTAGAACATGAGGTAGGTGCTTCCCCGTCAAAAGCAAACTCTTCACCACAGTCATCACAATACATTACAGGTATTTGGTGTCCCCACCAAAGTTGACGAGAGATACACCAGTTGCGTAGTTCACTCATCCAAGCGTTGTATGAGTTTATCCAGTGGGAGGGGAGAAATTTTGCTTCACCATTGTTTACTTTTTCTATGGAGGCAGCTGCAAACTCTTTTTTTACAAACCACTGTCTAGAAATGTAAGGCTCTACGATATTGTGACATCTATAGCAGTGTCCTACCTGGTGTGCATGGTCTTCAATCTTATCTATAAAACCCTCTTCTTGAAGTTTTGATACGATCATTTCTCTTGCATCCAGTCGCTCATGACCACTGAAATCTCCACAATAATCGTTTAGTATTCCTTTCTCATCAAAGATAGTGATAAACTCAAGATCATGTCTTTTTCCTACTTCATAGTCATTTGGATCATGTGCAGGGGTTACTTTTACAAATCCTGTACCAAACTCCATGTCTACATGTTCATCTGCAATGATCTTCACTTCTCTGCCTATAAGAGGAAGCGTGACGCTTTTTCCTATGAGGTGCTTGTGTCTGCTGTCCTCTGGGTGTACCATCACAGCAGTATCTCCAAAGTAAGTCTCTGGACGTGTTGTTGCTACGATTAATTCACCTGAACCATCTGCAAGAGGGTACTTGATGTGGTAGAGTTTGCCCATGTGGTCTTCATGTTCTACTTCGATGTCTGAGAGAGCACCATCGTGGGTACACCAGTTTATCATGTAGTTACCACGAATGATATGGCCTTTGTCGTACATTTGTTTAAATGAATGTTTTACAGCATTTGCAAGACCTTCATCCATCGTAAAACGTTCACGAGACCAAGCAGGACTGACACCCAGTTTTCTAAGCTGATTTGTAATAGCAGAACCAGAGTTAGTTTTCTGTAACCAGGCACGTTCTAAAAATGCTTCACGTCCCAGTTCTTCTTTGGTAGTACCTTCAGCAAGCAGCTGTCTTTCAACCACATTTTGTGTAGCGATACCAGCATGGTCAGTACCTGGCTGCCAAAGTGTTTTAAACCCATCCATACGCTTATAACGTACGATAATGTCTTGAAGTGTAAAGGTGAGACCATGTCCTATGTGTAAGTGTCCGGTAACATTTGGAGGAGGCATCATGATGGCAAAATGTTTACCTTCTTCTTGTATATTCTTGTTACCTTCTATCTCAAAGTACCCACGCTCTTCCCAAATTTTGTAATAATTTTCTTCTATCTCTTTGGGGTTGTATACTGCTTTTTTTTCTATTGTTTCGCTCATAGCTTCTATCCCTATGTATTATATTGTCGCGATTATAGCGTAATGGTGCTTTTTGTTTTATGGCAGTGTTTAAAAGAGAGGTGTTTTGTTTTTTTTATGCCATTGGATAATTGCTTCCCATGCATCCTTTGCATTATCTACATAGGTTAACATATCAAGATCACTGGATTCAATGACACCTTCTTCTCTTAAAAAATCAAAGTCAATAGCACGTCTCCAATACTCTTTGCCTATCAAAACAACAGGGATATTTGGGCTTTTTTTTGTCTGCATTAATGTCAATAATTCAAAAAGTTCATCCATTGTACCAAAACCTCCAGGGAAGATAACCATTGCTCTGGCTCGTTGCATAAAATGTAGTTTACGCATGGCAAAATATCGAAATTGAAAACAGAGAGCCGGGGTAATGTATCGGTTAGGGAACTGTTCCCGTTCAAGTTTTATGTTGAGACCTATGGATTTAGCACCTACATCCATGGCTCCTCGGTTTGCGGCTTCCATAATGCCTGGGCCACCACCTGTCATCAAAGTTACATGATTGTCCTTGGGACCTTTACCACTTTTTCCAACTAGTTGGCCAAATTTACGAGCTTCATCATAAAAGTGACTTTTTCTAATCATGCTTTCAGCTCTTTGAAGTGCACGGTTAAGCTCTTCTGAATGAGGAGAAGATGTCAGCTCTTTTTCAATTTTTTTCAGTTCTTTCATTGCGGAGTCAAATTCAATAATGCGGGTACTTCCAAATACTACAATAGTATTGTTAATGTTATATTTTTTCATTTTGACTTCTGCTTTGAGATAATCAAGCTGAAGTCTTACGCCTCTAGCTTCATCAGAATAGATAAACTCTTTATCTTCCTCTGCGACTTCATAGCTGGGATGACTTATAATTTCTTTGATCTGCTCTTGTGCTTCAGAATGCTCTTTGGACTTTTTTTTCATGTTAATGCCTCCTAAGGATATTATACATATTTTTTGAATAAATAACTTTGAATAGTTTTTAATGTTATAATTTTTACTATTAATGTAGAAAAGGCAAACCATGACAAGAATTAAAATTCAGTACAGTGCGGCACTAAATGCCAAATCTTAAAAATATAGCCATACTCTGTTCAGGTGGTGATGTCTCAGGAATGAATGCTGCGTTAAAACGTTTTGTTGAATACAGCATTGCCAAAGGACTGACACCATATTTTGTAGATAATGGTTTTGAAGGCTTGATAGATAACAAGATATATCAAGCTAGATACAGTGATGTTGCAGGGATCATCTCCCGTGGTGGCACAAAGATACACTCTTCACGTTCAAAACGCTTTATGGAGCAGACATATCGTAAGCAGGCACTAACTCATCTTAAATCTCATGAGATTACATATTTGGTTGTTTTGGGTGGGGATGGTTCTTTTAAAGGGATGCAGGTACTTGGTGACGAGAGTGAAGGTATCAGTTTTAGCGGTATTCCCGCTACTATCGATAATGACATAGCCGGTACAGAATATTGTCTTGGTGTAGATACTGCATTGAATATGATTAAGTATGCTATAGACTCTATCCAAGATACAGCTTCATCATTTGGTCGAGCTTTTGTCATAGAAGCGATGGGAAGAGAATGCGGGTATCTTGCACTTGTATCTGCACTCACTTCCGGGGCAGAGATGTGTCTGATACCGGAGATACCTTATGACTTGGATAATTACAAAGAAAGTTTTCAAAAACAGATCAAAGGGGGTAGGGAGTATTTTATCGCTGTGGTTTGCGAAGCTTTGAAGAATTCAGAGCAGCTTGCGCAGTGGTTTGAAGAAGAGATAGGCATAGAGTCTCGCGTCATGGTTTTGGGACACATACAACGTGGTGGTAATCCTACAGTCTATGATCGTCTCATGGCCTTTCATTTTGTAACACAGGCCATAGACGGTTTGCTTGAAGGAAATAAGAGCTCCGTTATCTGTTACAACGATGGTGGATTCAATCATAAAAAGATAGAAGAGGTTGCTTTCAAAAAATATCAAATTAAAGAAGATCTGCTAAAACTTGGTATGGAATTTGGAAGCCATAAGTGAGATATTATTTATTACTTTCCATTGTATTGTTGGTTACTGCTTGTGCTAATCCGGAGGGAAAGGTAATCGTAAAGATTCCAGAAGCTTCAGGTATAAGTTACTGCAGTTCATCCGATACACTTGTTGTAGCGAATGATGAAGGATCTTATTATGAGATCAGTAGAAAAGGTAAGATACTTCATAAAACAAAGTTGGGTAAATACGATCTTGAAGGTGTAGTATGTGAAGATGAGCAAATGATTTTTGCTATTGAAGACAAAGGCATTTTAATTGTTGATAGAAAGACAGGAGAAAAGAAAAAAGTTCTTTTGGGTACCTTTTACAAGAGGAAGAAACTCACATTATATGATAAGAAATCTGGGATAGAAGGTATTGCAAAAGTAGGCAATATATTGTATCTTTCAAAACAATCCAATAAAAAAAAGAAATCTTTTATCGCCGTGGTAAAATTGACACCTTACCCTTCACGTATCGTTGATGTTATTGAACATCATGTTTCCGATACTGCAGGACTTACCTATTATGAGGGCTATCTTTATATGGTAAGTGACAAGGAAGATCTTTTGATCAAATATGATATTGATAAGAAAAAAAGTGTACAAAAAATTACATTAGACGAAGGTGCCTGGGAGGGCATCGCTTTTGACAATAAGGGTTTTGTATATCTTGCAGATGATGATGGCCGGGTTTTAAAATACAAGAAAAAGGCATTAGGTTTATGACTCAAAGAGCCTTAATCTAAAAATTTAGGCTCTTTTTGATAGCCATAAATGCTTATAGTTTTGATAAAAAGTGATATTGATCAAAGCACCTATAATTGCAGAGATAGTGTCTTTCTGCGCATCCCATATATCTCCTTGCGTGCCTAAAAATGCCATACCAAGTTCTGGATGCAAGATGGCTGCTGCAAGCCACTCAAGCACTTCATAAAATGTGGAGACAGAGACGAGCATCGTAAAACTAAAGAGCAAGGCGGTTTTAACGGTGGTTGTACCTGGAATAATCATCTCAAACAACATTCTAAAGGTTAGTAGTCCAAAGAGAAAATGTACCAATCGGTCAAAATGGTTTCTTTCAAAGCCAAAAAACTGTGTAATGACATTAAAATGTTCCATTTCAGCATAGGTATAATGTGATCCTAAGGAATGTAAACTGGCAAACATGAGAAGGAAAATAAGACTTAAAAGAGTATAGTTGTGTTTTTTATCCATCCAAAAGACAAAAGGGACAAATATGAATATCAGTACATTTTCAAGAAGCCAATCTTGTGGATATTTTGGATTAATAGCCATGATGATCCAGACAAACATATAAAGAGCATAGACTAACTTGTGTGATTTTGGCATCAATTATTCCTTTTTTCTTTAATATTCTATCATCATATTGGAAATTTTTATTTAAAAAATTTGCCAAAGAGATAAAAGAGAAATGACAAAACGATACTGATGAGGATAGAAGTAGTGATTGGAAAGTAAAAAGATAAGTTCTCTTTTTTGTAGAAGATGTCACCGGAGAGCTTACCAAGATTAAAGGGAAGTTTGTCACTAAAGAGTAGAAGAACACCTATAATGACAATCACGATACCTATAAAGATAATACTTTTTCCAATCTCTGTCATGCTAAATTCACCCCTCTTTTTATGATATTATAGGATAAATCTTTTAAATGCTGCAAGTCGCTTTCATCTTATACTCTCCAAGATCTTTACCTTTTACATCGATGATATGTACAGCACACGCAAGACAGGGATCAAAGGAGTGTAATACTTTTAACACTTCAAGCGGTCGTGAAGGATCATCAAGTTTTATCCCTATAAGGGCTTCTTCATAAGGGCCTCTTTGATTTTTACTATCTTTTGGTGAGGCATTCCATGTGGTTGGCGCTATCACTTGATAGTTTTTGATCTTTTGATCTTCGATATTGATAAAGTGTGACAAAACACCTCTTGGTACTTCTAAAAAGATTCTTCCTTTTGCCTCTTTCGGCAAGGATTCAAAGGTATATTTTGTCCAAGTCTCAGTATCATAATATTTGATATTTTCTACCAGTCTATTGATAAATTTGAAGATATATTCAGATATATACGCGCTTTCTATCGCTCTTGCTACATTTCTACCTACTGTTGAAGAGAGGTCCAAAAGTTCCAGATCACAAAATGCTAAAAATTCATCTACAAATGGTCTTATAAATTTATTTCCCTGCTTATAGGATACCAAAACTCTTGCAAGCGGTCCACACTCCATGGTTTTACCATTGTATCTTGGGGCTTTGATCCAAGAGTATTTGTCATCTGCTTTGGCAGTCTTAAGTGTGCCATCTTCATTCAGGTCAGTGTAGTAGGGTTTGTCATCTTTGTACCATGCCCTTTCAACCTCTTCTGTGATTTGATGTTCATCAAAGCTTTCTACATGATCAAAATCATGATTATAAATGATACCGTTCTCAAAAAGTAGATTTTCATTATCAAAGCAGTATCCGCCCACACACAGGAAATTTCCTACACTCCTTCCTGAACCGGCTTTTATCTCCTCTTTATAGGCTGTTGCCAAAAGTTTCATATCCGGCAGGTATGCCCGATCAATAAATTCTTTAGCCTCTTTGAGTATAAATATGAAATCATTTAATCTTTGTGGATTTAACATATCTGCTACAGAGGTGATACCGCCGACAACTATGGTTTGAGGGTGGGGTGTTTTTGCACCAAAAATGGCAATGGCTTTTGAAATATCAGATTGAAACTTCAATGCTTCAAGATAATGCGAAAGCAGTAGCAAATTCTCTTCTGGAGTCAGCTTATAGTCACTATGCCCCCAATACCCATTAGCAAAAGGACCCAGTCTTCCTGATTTTACAAACTTTTCTAACTTTTCTTTCACCGCGATATAGTGTGCATGGGAATTTGCATAAGGTTTGGAGGAATAGATATGGGCTGTTTTACTTGTCATCTTTGGATCGGCTTCCAATGCTTTGGTGACATCTACAAAATCCAGCAAATGAAGGTGATAAAAGTGCGTTACATGATCTTGAATAAAAAGTGCCAATGACATGAGATCTCTGATGATCTCAGCATTTTTGGGAGGAATGATGCCATAAGCATTTTCAACGGTACTGACTGCCCCTCTGAAATGCGAATTGGTACAAACTCCACAGATTCTACCGGCCAATAATCCCGCATCTCTCGGATCTCTGTCTTTTAAGATGATCTCAATACCACGAAAAAGCTGTCCGCTGACATAAGCTTCTTTTACAATACCTTCTTCATCTATCTCTACTTCAGCCCGTAAATGACCTTCAATTCTAGTAATAGGATCTATGACTATTTTCTTAAGATTCGGCATTTAGTACCTCACTGTACTGAATTTCACATAAATCATTTAGTGATTTATTGCACTGCGTTTTAACGCTTGTAATTCTTGTCATTTCTTTTCCTCATCAATTTTTCTTTCATTTGCATACTTGTCAAAGAAACCACCCTCTACACATCCCATACATCCATGTCCTGCCTGTACAGGCCAACTTGTTCCCTGGTTAAATTTCATCGTAGGGCAATTTGCATGGGCATAAGGACCTTTACATCCCATCTCAAAAAGGCACCATCCTTTTTGTGCACCTTCATCTCCCCACTCTTTGACAAATTCTCCAAGTTCATAATGTCCTCTTCTCTCACAGTTGTCATGTATTCTGCCTTCATAAGCCCAAAGCGGTCGATTGAACTGATCAAGTGCCGGCAGTTCTTCAAACATCAAATAAGAGAGCAGGGTTCCGACGATATTGATAGGGTTGACAGGGCATCCTGGAAGGTTGATGATATCATCTCTTCCAAGCGCCTCAGACACACCCACTGCCCCAGTGGGATTTGGTGCTGCTGCAACCACTCCACCATCAAGGGCACAGCTTCCTACAGAGATTATCACTGCGGCATCTTTGGCACATTTCTGCAGCAGTTCAAGTCCCGTTTCACCTTTGGGTCCGATACGAAGATATTTACCCTCCATCGCCATAGGAATAGCACCCTCGACGATGAGTACATAAGCCCCCTTTTGCTCTTTGATAATATTTTCTAAAACACTTTCACTTTGATCTCCGCTTGCACTCATTAAAAGCTCATGATAATCAAGTGAAATATAATCAAAGATCAAATCTGCAATTCCAGGATGTGAAGATTTGATAAATGCCTCGGAATTTCCTGAACAGTCAGCCAGTTCAAGCCAAATAATTGGCAACTTGTTTAAGTTGTTTATACCATCTTTAATAACCCCTTCAAATTCGGGATGAAGCTGCATAGTGGCAGTGACCATCGATATCCAGCTGTTGAGTTCTTTGGTCGTGATGTCAAATGCATCTAAAGAAGAAGAGAGCTGTTCAGAATCTAATTGGTTTTGAGGATGGAGTCTGTTATATTTGTCAATACGCTTTTTAGCCAAAGCGATCTCTTTGTCTCTTTCAATGTCTTCAGCGCTTTTCTTAGGCAGATTAGGATCAATGAGATGCTGTGAATCTTTGATCACATCGTCAACCATTTTTTTACATTTACCGCATACTCGACCTGCCTGAGAAAACTTTCCATACTCCATAAAGTTCTCTACTCCATGAGCAACTACAGTATCGACAATATCTTGACGATAGACGTGTTCGCAAGAACAGATCAGTCTGCCCCTCTCACCTATAAGTCTGTTTTGGTATAGATAAGAAGGATCGACATTCTGAGCATTTTGCATGATAGACTCTATATATCCTATATCGACATTGGAGTTGATACCTATGAATCGTGTAAGTTTGTCATTTTCTACAAAATATTCGTCTATTCGGTGATCTTTATCCGAGGTGATCAATATCTTTTCAAAATTTGGTGAATAGTCAGGCGATCTAACTTCTATAAGATCATATTCATCAACTTTAAGCATATCGATCATCACTTCAGGGTTAAAGGTTTTATCTTCGATTTCCAATAGATTTGCAATGGCTACATCTGCCTGAAGTGTACACTCCTTGACATGACCTGCAATAAAGTTGAACTCTTTCACTTGCGCCGCTTCGCCTACAGTATAGATATCTGGATCTTCTGTCTGCATTTTGTTGTTGGTGAGGATACCTTTGTCACAGACGAGGGTATCTCTTGCAAAATCAATATTGGGTTTGATTCCTACACCAAAAATCAAAAAGGGGTTTGGTATCTCTAACTTTTTGGTTTTTAAAAGTGTGATCTCATCATTGTCAATTTGTTTTTCAACAATCTCATCTTCATAGGAGATGGTTATCTTTCCACTTTTAAGATACGCAGATTCCATCACTTTTTTTGCCTGTGGTGACAGGCTTTTGTCATAAAGATAATCACTGCGTACGAGAAGCGTGATATGTTTCACACTTTGCATTTTATTTAAATTCTCCATAAGTTCAAGCCCTATGGGTCCTGAACCCACGATGACTACTTCTCTGTCATCTATACCTTCAGAGATTTTTTTACAATCATCAGCATTTCGAAACACAGCAGCGTTTTTGAGGGTAGTGATGTCAAAGGGTGTTTTGGGAAGAGAACCTGTGGCAATGATAAGTTTGTCATAACTGAAAGCGGAGTGTTCTGAAAATATTCTTTTTGATGTTTTGTCTATGGAAAGTATTTTTTCGTTCAGTGCGATTTGTACTCCGGGATCAACAGGCAGAGAGAGTTCTTCCATCGTTGCCCCCTTGTCGACAAGTGCGCATAAATGTATCCTGTCATAGGGAGAAAATGCTTCTTCAGATACGATCAGTACATCTACATCTGATACAAGTTTTTTGATATGATTAGCCAAATACACTGCAGCCATTCCGCCACCTATAATTACGATTCTCATACTGTCACCTCGCTTCATTATATCTGATTCCTTCATAGTGTTTAAAACAAAAATACCATTATGTATTATATACTCTTTTAAATGTCAACCACTTATCTGTCTCCATCACAACAACTAATCCAATCACAATAATTAAAACACTGACTATTCAGTATATAGGCTAACCTTTTTTATGACTGCATTATAGTACATATTTATTTCACAAGCTATTTATTTTACACTTTATATTTTAACATTTTGACTAGTATAGTTAAGTTATGTTATTAAGTTTTTTAATAGTAGAATATAAATGGATACTAGGTAAGTGAGATTCTAAAATTTTGAATAAGGTAGGTATATATGAAAAAGTTAAAACGCATGGTTGTAGGGTTAGACATTATTGAAAAATCAAACAATGTTTTGAAAAGAGCTTTAACTTTAGCCAATGAGCATAAAGCTGATTTGTTTGTTGTTCATGCGGTACGAACACCTTGGTTATCGGTCCCAAGTTATTTTGATTCTAAAGAGATAGTCATAGATAAAGAGGCTATTACAAAGAAAATAGAAAAAAAGATAAAAGCATTGAACAAAGAGTCTAAAGTATCTTGCTGTGTCTTTATAAAAGAAGGTAATGCAGATGATATCATACTCTATGAGTCAAAATTAAATCAAGCAAATATGATTGTTATCGGTGCACATAGCAAGGCAAAAGGCAGAAAAGGTTTTCTGGGAACTACAGCACAAAGAGTAGCACAGAAAAGTCATTTACCTGTATTGATCGTTAAAAACAGTGCAAAAAAACCCTATAAAAACATCGTAGCACCAACAGACTTTGAAATGCAATCAAAACAGAGTGTTTTATTTGCGAAGGATGTTTTCCCTGCTGTTAAAATAAATATAGTACATGCTTTTGAAACTATTTATATGGGAGATCCTTATTATATGGGAGGTCCTTACGCTGTAGTCGGTTATGACCTTTCACAGTATAATGATGTGGCTAAATCCTATGCCAAAAAAGATTTAAAAGATTTCATGCAGGATGTATCTGTCAAAAAAGGTAAAGTAATTGATGGAGAATTCAATACTAAAGAGGCATTAGTCAAGTATATTGAAGACGGTTCATATGATCTTGTAGTTGTAGGCTCTAGAGGTACTGCAGGATTTAATTCATTTTTGGGAAGTGTGGCTACTTATATCTTAAGAGAGACATCTAGTGATGTCCTAGTATTTGTCCCGTAGAACAATTTAATTAGAATGAAAATAAATTATAAAAAGGAATAAATTATGCAAAAAAGAGATGACTTAGATTTTAATGAATTTGAAAAAATGCTGAATGAGAGACTAGTGAAGATTGAAGACAATATAGTACAGCTTCGTTTTGAATTAGATACTGTAGGGACGGATGATGGCATCAATGATATGGAAGATCTTGCATCGCTGAATAGTCTTAGCGGAAAAGACAATATTATTTTGGATCAGCAGGAAAATGAACGGATAGAAACTATTCATGCACTTGGAAAAATAAAAAATGGAACCTTTGGAATATGTGAAAAAAGTGCTAACCCCATACCTGTTGAAAGATTAAGAGCAAATCCTATAGCAAGGACTAAAGTAGAACTAGAGGATTAAAGAGTAGTGGGATAAAACTCTAATTTCTCTCCTATAGAGCAAACTTAAGTCAGAGAAAATTTTATGGGAATTTACTTAAATAAAAGGATATTTTCAGATGAAAATTGGTATTCCAAAAGAGATAAAGACTAAGGAGTATAGGGTTGGTATTATCCCTTCTGGTGTTAGGTTGCTTGTGCAAAGCGGACATGAAGTCTATATCGAAAAAGATGCCGGAGAAAAAAGTGGGTTTTCTAATGATAACTATAAGAAAGCCGGTGCAATGATCCTTAAAAGTTTCAAAGAGATATTTGACACCTGTGAAATGATCTTAAAGGTTAAAGAGCCTCAACCACAAGAGTATGACCTTTTAAAATCGGGCCAAATACTTTTTACCTATCTTCATCTGGCTCCTTCCAGAGAACTGACAAAGATACTTAAAGAAAAAAAAGTAACAGCCATCGCATATGAAACAGTACAAGAAGGTACAAGAGTGCCTTTGCTTGAACCTATGAGTCAAATAGCAGGTAAAGTAGCACCGATGGTCGCAAGCTATTTTCTTTCAGCCCATAATAATGGAATGGGTGTATTGATAGGAGGTGCAAGTGGTGTGTTGCCAGCTAAAGTATTGATCATTGGAAGTGGGACGGTGGCTAAGAATGCAGCTAAAATTGCCTCAGGAATGGGTGCGGATGTTGTTATTATGGGAAGAAATCCAAAGACTATGACCGCACTTGAAGAGTTGTTGCCACCGAATGTTTCAACACTCTACTCCAACGCTTACAATATAGAAAAGATCTTACCTACCGTAGATATCGTTATAGGTGCAGTCTATAGCACGGGTGAGAAAGCACCATATTTAATCACAAGGGAGATGCTTTCTCTTTGTAAAAAAGGATCAGTTTTGGTAGATGTTGCTATCGATCAGGGGGGATGCATAGAAACTTCCAGACCCACAAACCATGATGATCCTGTCTTTGAGGTGGATGGTGTTATACATTATTGTGTGGCCAATATACCTGGAGATTATCCTGTAACTGCTACACATGCCTTGGCAAATGCAACGATACCTTACGTGAAGAAGATCGCAGATATGGGATGGAAGAAAGCCAGTTTGAATAATGCTGCTATTTATAGCGGCGTAAATGTTGCAGACGGATTTGTGACAGAAAAAGCTGTAGCCAAAGCACATCAAATGGAATATTATGCGTTAAAAGATATTATGGATAATTGTCCAGAGTTCGGAGGTTCTATATGATAAAACCACTTAGTGTTGATAAGCTCTATAATCATTGTGACTTAACAATACTTGATAAAGATCAAGCAGTATAAACCTTCTGTCAAAATGCAAAAAGTTCTTTTGATGGTTGAGTATCAGTATGGCTGTACCGGCATAGATAAATCCGATGGAGACAAGAGCCGGTGCCCAAATCGGTCCAACCCACGGCGAAGGAATAAGAAAGAGGATATCACATGTGTCAATGCTTTCCGGCCAGTTTAGCAGCAGTTTCAAAAAAATGTAATAGAAGATATCCCATATACCAAAGAGTACTACAAAAGCCGCAATCCGGCTTTGTAGTCTCTTGCACGCTAGGCAGACTGTCGTCCAGATGATAATCAGTGTTGCTGCTTCACGGATCACTTCGGTCAACATAATACGACCCTGAATAAGGACCGAAGGAAATGCAAAACCCTCAGGATAATATATCTCCCTCAGATAGATAACGACAGCAGCTTCCATATACCCAAATACCACACCCCATACCATTAAACAGAACAGCTGAGAAACTTTGTCAGGATTCTTTTAATACTTGTGCCAAAAATTTCATCATATGTCTGTAATGATCCCCTTGCCAGTAGATACGATCGCAAGTAGGACAGTACTCGAAATAGTCAAAATATTTTTTAACTTTTTCGGGCAGTTTGTCTATGATCTTCTCTTTATCAATGATCTGAAGCGGGGTGTTACAGACAATACATCGGCTGAAAGGAGCAGGGTGTTCTTTTAGCTTATAGTAGTCTATCAGTGTTTTGAGTTGCGCTTTGGTGTTGATAGGTTCCAAAAAAAGTACAGGAGCATTTTTGCGTTGGGACAGCTGGCGGTCACGCGTGAGAATGATGCGGCTCTCTTCGTTAGCGATAGTGAGAAGTTTGTTGTCTTCTATGTGAGGGAAGAAAAGAGTATCAAACCCCATAAGACGCAGATACTTTGCCAACTTCCCAAGATGGCAGTCGGCGATGAATCTCGGTATGTTATTTTTACTAGTGGTCACGAAAAGTTGCATCACTTATGAGGTGCATCCTCGGCGACAGAAGTCCATTGTGAAAAGTCAGTTGGAACATTTTCGAGTTTATTTTCGAATTTGTCCCATTTAACATAACCGGTATCAAATGCAGAGACATCTGCGGCAGCCAACTCGGCGTTTGCATATTCACCAAGCAGTTCTTCTCCTATCCAAAGCTGATAAAGTAAATGACCCTTCTGCCGGATCTCGAAGGTTCCGATGTCGGTATTATAAATATAGTTTTTCATGTAGCATCTCCATAATTTATATAAAGTACACTTCTAAAATCCCTAAAATTACACAGGATTTTAGAGGTACCTTAAATATATTTTAGCACAAACATAATACATTGCGCTATAAAGTCGGTAAAAATACGGTTGACGCCCCCGTCAAATAATTTCTTTTGTCGTTTCTATAGTAATCTTTTTTATTCTAGGGGGATACTGTTGATGAGAGTAGATGAAAAAAGCTTCTGATGAAGTACGATCTACATTCACTTGATCAATTGTGTAGAGGATGCTTGATCATCTCTTCATGTATCGCTTCTTTGACCTTGGCTGTCAGCTCATCATAGCTTAATCCTTTTGGATAGATCGGCTCCAGATATTTGATGATGATACGTGAGGGTCTTGGAAAAAATTTACCTGTCGGCAACGCCTCAAATGTGCCATCGAGGACGACTGGTACCACAGGTATATCGAGCTCTATTGACAGGATCGCAAAAAATTTTTTAAACTCCAGAAGCTCTCTATCTCGTGATCGTGCTCCTTCCGGAAATACAATCAGATTTTGTCCGTTTTTTAATGGGACAGCACTTTTTTGCACAGAAATTTTAAGATCTTTATTGACATTGATTAGGACAGTTTGGGTCTTTTGTATGATTGGCCGCATAATATTTGTGCCAAATACTCCCTCGTAAGCTAGAAAAAATGTCTTTTTCAAAATATCATAGGGCAAAGCGGCAGAAAGTATAAAACCATCGAGCATACTTTGATGACTAGGTGCGATGATGCATGGCTGTTTTGGAAAGTTTTCAGTGCCTGAGATTTTTAGTGAAAAGTAAAGTTTATACAATGGTAAGAAAAGCGTTTTATAGATCATGATGGGTAGGGAAGAGTAGATGAGATCAAAGCTGATTTTTTCATTTAAGATTGTTTTCCAGTTTATATCGGTGATGGTAATTTTTTGTTTTTTTTCATTGACATAGCGGCAAAGTGCACCCATGGTCAACATCTGTGAAAACAGTGCTTCATCGATATACACACCGAAACTTTTCTCTATAAAAGTAAAAAGCTCGATATAATTTAGTGAGTCAAGATGAAGGTCGAGTTCAAGATGTGAGGATGATGTGATGGGTTCAGTAGTAAGGGTCGAGAGAAAATTTTTGATACTTTGGTAAACTTTATCATTGTGCGCATCTTCCACATTTTTATTGAGCACTGATTGCTCTTTCATAAACTTTTCTAGTTCAGATCTTTTAACTTCTCCTTTGGCATCTTTGGGAAAAGAAGTTTGTACGATTTGATAGCCTTTTATTTTTTGGTCTTTCGGTGCTTTGATGTTGTAGAGTTCTATAGCGTACCATCTGATCTCCTCTTCAAGACGTATGATCTTACGGTTTTTAGCTTCTTGAAAGTTCGGGTAGATGAGTGCAAAGAGATGGTTGTTATGTGTGAAGATCGCAACTTCTTTGACAAGGTTTGATATCTTTAGGATAGTTTGCTCGATCTTTGGAATGTTGACTTCTTTATGACTATTCATGTCGTTATGATACCTATTTTTGGAGCCATTATGCTTGACTTTTCTGTTACTTGTTGGATATTATAGGTTTTATTTATCTTTAATAGTAGATGAGAGGTGTATATGATGAAACGCTTACTTTTTTTGTTACTTATAACAGTTTTACCACTTATTGCCAGCACATCTACGATCATGAAACTAGAGATAAAAGGTACCATCGGCCCAGCAAGCAGTAGCTATCTCAAAGAGGGAATGGCAGCTGCAGTGAATGAAAATGCTCAGATGATGCTGATCGAACTGGATACGCCGGGAGGGCTCTCTACCTCTATGCGGGAAATGATCCAGGAGATCACAAACAGCTCTCTTCCCGTCATCACCTATGTATCTCCAAAAGGCGCACGGGCTGCAAGTGCCGGAACTTATCTTCTTTATGCTTCTCATGTGGCAGCTATGGCACCTGGGACCAATCTTGGTGCCGCTACTCCAGTCAGCCTGATGCCAGTGCAGAAGATGACAGATTTAAACGCTAGTAGCCCCTCTGCGCTTGAGAAAAAAGTGATTAATGATGCTATGGGTTATATCAAAAGTCTGGCTGAATTGAATGAGCGTAATATCTCATGGGCAATGGAAGCGGTGAAAGAAGCTAAAAGTATTTCTGCCAAAGATGCTCTGCGTTATGGTGTTATCGACCTGATGGCTGAGGATAGCAATGAACTGTTGAATAAACTTGAAGGTAGAAGCGTTAGAGTCTCCGGTAAGAATATCATACTCAAAACAGAAGGTGCGGTAATCCTTACTTTTGAAGCTGACTGGAAAACCCAGTTTCTATCCATCATTACAGATCCCAACATTGCATATATACTTCTGATCATAGCCATATACGGTATCTTTTTTGAATTGATGAATCCAGGTGCGATATTCCCTGGAGTGATTGGGGTCATCTCCGGGGTGATTGCACTTTATGCATTGAATATGATCCCTTTTAATTATGCGGGACTGCTGTTGATGATTTTGGGTATTGCCTTTATGATTGCAGAGGTTTTTATTGCTGGATTTGGTATTTTGGGTATTGGAGGGGTTGTTGCTTTTGCCTTTGGTTCACTTCTTCTTTTCGATGCGGACACATTAGGTAGCGGTGTGTCCATTCCTCTCATCATCGCTTTCTCTCTAGTCAGCTTGGGATTTTTTATTTTTGTTCTGCAGTTCCTCGTCAGGTCCAGATCTGTAAAAGTAGTAACAGGTGTAGATGAGATGGTCGGTGTTATTGCCGAAGTACTTGAATCGACTGAAAAAGGATACCGTGTCCGCTGTCATAGCGAAATATGGTATGCTGAATCGAATAGTGTACTTGAAATCGGTCAAAAAGTTCGTGTAGAAAGTCTGTTAGGATTAGTACTGCACGTCAATCCAATTAAGGAGTAAATTATGTTACCTATTATACCAATGACTACTGTCTATATCGCGTTGATATTGATTATTTTTCTGGCATCTTCTATTCGCATTTTACGTGAATATGAGCGTGGTGTGGTTTTTACGCTTGGTCGTTTTACCGGAGTGAAAGGCCCAGGGCTGATCATTTTGATACCGTTTATACAAAAAATGGTACGGGTGGATCTGCGTATTATTGTTTTAGATGTCCCGACGCAGGATGTCATCTCTCATGACAATGTTTCAGTGCATGTCAATGCTGTCGTCTATTTTCGTGTTGTTGATCCTGAAAAATCGATTATTCAGGTAGAGAATTTTCATGCTGCAACCAGCCAACTTGCACAGACGACTCTGCGTTCCGTTCTTGGCCGGCATGAACTTGATGAAATGCTTGCAGAACGAGAACAATTGAACTTCGATATACAGGAGATACTTGATAAGCGTACTGATGCTTGGGGGATCAAAATATCCAATGTCGAGATCAAACATATAGATCTTGATGAGAGTATGGTACGTGCTATTGCTAAACAGGCAGAAGCAGAACGAGAACGGCGTGCCAAAGTGATCAACTCCAAGGGAGAACTAGAAGCAAGCAAGAACATTCTTGAAGCAGCTAACATTCTTAGTGAAAATCCTCAGGCAATCCAATTACGTTATCTGCAGACTCTGAGTGATATCTCCTCTGATAAAACCAATACAATCGTTTTTCCTTTTCCAACGGACCTACAGCAATTTATGAAGGGGATAGTAAAAGAATAGCGGATCAAAATGCCAAAACAAAAATCAGCCTATTTTGCACGTATCCGATTTCAAAATGTCTCATGGGGTTGAACCGTTCCTTGATGGCTTTTTTGATCTTTTTAAAATATTGGGGATAATAGTACTATGCAGATTTCAAAAAATGGTAGGAATATGATTTCATTTATAGCTACATTGACTATCGGTTACGTGTTGATGTGTTTTTTACTTTTTATCTTTCATCGTCAGATGATCTACTTTTCTACTTCTGAGGTGAATGTTCCGGGTATAGCTTATACTCCACTAGATACAGGTGAAGTACGCATCAACGTCTGGACCAATTATATATTTAGGATTGTCCCAAACCAAATACATTTGAAAGCGTATTGATGTAATTAAAATACCCTGTAATTGAGACAGCTTCTAGAATTTGAACATCACTATACCCCATCTCTTTAAGCGCATCTATCTCTTCTTTTAAGATTTTATAATTGTCTTTTTTAGAAGCTTTGATACAAAAATTCAAAAGCGCTTTTTCTTTTTCATCAGTATTTATTGCCTCTACACCCTGAAGGACTTCTTCAATATGCTCTTCAGACATACCAAGCATTTTTGCAATGCCTTTATGGACATCTACACACATTTTACAACCGTTCTCTATGGAAATAAGCAGGGCGATGGATTCTTTTATATTATAAGAAAGTGTTGTCTCATCCAGCAGGTATTTTTGGATCATTCCATCTGTTGCAAGATAAATCTTTTCATCCAGTGCCAACAGTTTGAATATCTCACCCAGTTGTCCTGTTTTTTCCAATATAGGCTTGGCTCTTTTTTGAATCTCTGGAGACATCTCTTCAAATTCAGGTAATTGTATGTGTGCCATTTTTGTCCTTATTTACGAGTATTTTTTTAAAATGGAAAGTTTAACTTAACGCTATTAATCATATTCTACAATATTTAATTAGTACATAGTTTAAAAAGTTGATGTTAATTACAGTATTAAAATAGGTAGACCTGCTTACTTATGGGTGAATTTAGCAAATAAAGGATGATGGTCAGACAAATTATGATTTCTTTCTATACTCTGTTCAGCAAGTTCAATTCCTCTATAAAAAATAAAATCTAAATGATTTTTCATAAAAGACTTGACTTTATCACTTTTTGAAAATGGGACAGAAAAAAAATTTAGATCTTTCATTTTTGTGTGAAGAAATTTCATTCTATTTTTATTCCAAGAATTAAAATCACCTGCAATTATCATTGCTCCATCATAATCATCGATTATCTTAATTATCTTATATATTTCTTTATGATAGTGTCTATTTTCTCTAAAATTAATAGCATGAAGATTTAGAATTAATAAAGAAGAGCCATCTTGAAAAGAGTGTCTTGTTAAAAGTAGGCTTTTACGAGGACCAAATATTAATTCTTTACCATGCGAAAGGAAAGGCTTGCTATACATCGTTTTACATTTACTTGCTGTTAAAACACCATAAAAAGCAGAACCTTTTTCTAGATTTGCTGCAGCATTGAATGTTAGACCTGGAAGATTTAATTCTATATTGTGTTTAAAATCAGCTTCTTGGAATATAAAGAAGTCAACTGGCTTTCTTTTAGAAAATTCTTCAATATAATTACTGAACGAAAAAGTATTATTATTTTTATGAACATTCCAGCAAAGAATACTGAATTCATTTGGAACAGTATCATCACAAACTGAGTGAGAATAACTATGATGATAAATAGATGGTTTAATTAGTAGACATTTTAATTCGTTTAACATAAAATATTATAGCACAAATGAAGAGTGTTTTCTTCCATATAAAAGTAAGTCATAGCACCTATAATAAGAGAAGAAAAAGTTTTAGATGATAAAGAAAATATTCAAGACAATGTAGAATATAGAGTAAGATCTTACGATATTGACAATATTAACCATTTAGGAGTAAAATAACTTAAAGGATAACTCATGTCTCAATATATCAAATGGTTTAATGAACTTAGTATAAAAGATGTTGATCTGGTAGGTGGTAAAAATGCCTCTTTGGGTGAGATGTATCAAAACCTCTCAGCAAAGGGAATACGTATCCCTAATGGTTTTGCTATTACTGCAGATGCTTATCGAATGATACTTGATACCAATAATGCATGGGAGAAACTCCATGCCCAGCTTGATACACTTGATCCAGATAATATTTCACAACTGCAAGTGCGCGGCAAGGCATGTAGGCAGATCATATATGAATGTGATTTACCAGATATACTTATAGCACAGATCAAACATGGCTATGAAGAGTTAAAACAAGAGTATGGCGATGATGTCACTCTTGCGGTGAGAAGCTCCGCTACTGCCGAGGACTCACCTGAAGCCTCTTTTGCAGGGCAGAATGAAACTTATCTGAACATAGCTTCTCTGGAAGCACTTCTTGATGCTTACAAAAAATGTTTGGCTTCTAATTTTACAGACCGTTCGATCCATTACAAGCATGACCATGGTTTTGAGTTTTTGAAGGTATATTTAAGTGTAGTGGTAATGAAAATGGTCAGAAGTGACATAGGTGCAAGCGGTGTGATGTTCTCCATAGACACTGAAACAGGCTTTGAGGATGTTGTCTTCATTAACGCAACCTATGGTTTGGGTGAGACCGTAGTGCAAGGAAGTGTAGAACCTGACAGTTTTTATGTACATAAACCTACATTTAACAAAGGACACCGCTGTGTACTCAAACGAATGTTGGGTCAAAAAGCCATCAAAATGATTTTTACAGATGAGTCAAATGAAAAGAATATCTCCAAAATTTATACCAAGATCATCGAAACACCACTTGAAGATCAAAAACAGTTTTCAATTTCAGATGAAGATGCGTTGGAACTTGCCCAGTATGCTATCAAAATAGAAAAACATTACACAAAACAGGCAGGTTATGATAAACCTATGGATATGGAGTGGGCAAAAGATGGAGTGGACGGTCATCTGTATATTGTTCAGGCACGTCCTGAGACCGTTGAGTCCAGAAAAGAAGTATCAACTTTGGAGATGTATCTACTCAAAGAGCACTCAAAGGTTTTAGTGCAAGGAGGTGCAATAGGCATGAAGATAGGAAAAGGGAAGGTACGTAAAATTTCAGATCCAACCACTCTTGATCAATTCAAGCCTGGTGATGTTCTTATTGCAGAGACTACCAGTCCAGACTGGGAACCTGTCATGAAAATAGCTTCGGCTATTGTGACAAACAGTGGAGGTAGAACTTGCCATGCTGCCATCGTTTCCAGAGAGTTAGGCATCCCTGCTATAGTAGGTGCAAAAAATGCTTTTGAGGTCCTAACAGAAGGACAAATGGTTACAGTAAGTTGCGCAGAAGGTGAAACAGGTTTTGTATATGAAGGAAGTCTCGATTTTGAGATCATTAAGACAGACCTTAGATTTGTCCCAAAAACCAAAACACAGATCATGATGAATCTTGGTAATCCTGACATGGCATTTTCATTGGCTTCTCTTCCTGTTGACGGCATAGGTTTGGCAAGAATGGAGTTTATTATTAACACTTCTATTAAAGCACATCCTATGGCGTTGAAACATCCTGAAAAAACAGATAAAAAGACGCAGGAGGAGCTTGTCCAACTCACTGAAGCATATCAGGATAATGACGATTTCTTTATAAAGACTCTCTCTGAGGGTGTTGCCAGCATTGCATCCACAGTTTATCCAAATCCTTGTGTAGTAAGAATGAGTGACTTTAAAACCAATGAATATGCCACGTTGCTTGGTGGTCAGTTTTTCGAACCTCATGAAGCCAATCCTATGATCGGTTTTCGTGGTGCATCGCGCTATACACACCCAAGCTATGAAGAGGGATTTGCTTTGGAGTGTGCAGCTATGAAACGGGTAAGAGAAGAGATGGGCTTTGATAATGTTATCTTGATGATACCTTTTTGCCGTAGAGTAGAAGAGGGGGAAAGGGTACTTGATGCTATGGCAAAATATGGGCTCCAGCGAGGTGAAAATGGATTAAAGGTTTACGTCATGTGTGAGATACCAAACAATGTCATACAGATAGATGCATTTTGCGCGATCTTTGATGGTATCAGTATCGGTTCAAATGACCTAACACAACTTACACTGGGAGTCGATCGTGACTCTGAGATCGTGGCATTTGATTATGATGAACGTGATCCCGGGGTCATGAAGATGATAGAGATGGCAGTGGAAGGCGCAAAACGCAATAATCGACACAGCGGGATCTGTGGACAGGGGCCTTCAGATTACCCTGAGATGGCAGAAGCCCTTGTGAAAATGGGTATAGAATCAATGAGTTTAAATCCTGATACTGTGTTAAAAACGATTCAAAACATCAGTGAACTTGAATCTCGGATTTAGGTGAGTTAATTATGATGACTATACCAGCCCATCCTCATTCTGAAATGCTTGAATCTTTAGCTAAACAGTTGGGAACCTCAAAAGAGGGATTAAGTCATGCAACTGTACAAAAAAATATTTCTATTTACGGACTAAATGAAATTCAAGAAAAAAAGCACAATCTTTTTACACTTTTTTTGACACAGTTTAAAAGTCCTTTGGTCTATGTACTGGTCATTGCTGCTTTGCTTTCTCTCTTTTTGGGAAATATTCACGAAGGCTTACTGATACTACTTATCATTATGGTCAATTCGTTGATTGGTTTTTGGCAGGAAGTCAAAGCCCTTTCTTCCATAAAAGCACTTAAAAAACTCACAGAAAGTAAAACTCTGGTCAAACGTGAAAATGAGCATCTTGTTATTTCTTCTTCCGAACTTGTACCTGGAGATGTCATTGTGTTAAATGAAGGGGATATTGTACCTGCAGATATACGTCTTTTTGAGAGTAATGGACTGGTTATTGATGAATCTATTTTAACAGGAGAGTCAGTACCCGTGCAAAAAGATGCCACCATTACCCTTCCAAAGGAAACATTACCTTATGAACTGGATAATATGGCATTGTCTGGTACCACAGTAACAAAGGGCAAAGCAGAAGGATTTGTCGTCTTTACTGCAGCAAATACTTATTTTGCTACTATTGCATCTAAGGCAGAAGAAAAGTCACCTGAAACACCGCTCACAAAAGCACTTGAAGTTTTTATCAAAAAACATATGTTTATCTTACTCGTGATAATCACATTAACGGCTATACTGGCTCTTTGGCAAGGCAGAGAAATCATCGAAGTCATTTATCTGGTTATCGCTGAACTCGTTTCTGCTGTACCCGAAGGGTTACCTATAGTCGTAACACTGGTACTAACGATAGGTGCGATGACACTAAGTGTCAAAAAAATATATATCCGCCATTTGCCATCCGTTGAAACACTAGGGAGTACTACGGTTATAGCTTCCGATAAAACAGGCACTATCACGCGGGGAAAACTCAAGGTAGAAGAAGTTTTTTCTCTACATGAAACCTTTTCACAAACGGTTTCAGCGCTTGCAAATGAGTCTCTAGAGGGTAAGGGGGATCCTGTAGATACTGCGCTTGCACTTTGGGTTGGGAATGAGTATAAAAATATCAGAGAAAAATACCCTCGTGTCAATCTCTATCCTTTTGATTCAAAATACAGATTGATGGCAAGTTCCAATATGATTGAAAAAGATCATAAGATCTTTGTTAAAGGTGCTTTTGAATCGCTCAAAGAGTTTGCAACAAACAAAGAAGATTTTCAAACCCTTGAAAAAGAGCATGATAGACTGGCTTCTCATGGATTAAGAGTCATTGCCTTGGGAATGGGAGAACATACGAGTGATGATATTGAAAAATGGCAAATTGAAATTGTGGGACTGGTTGGTTTTTTAGATCCTCCTAAAGAAGGAGTTTTAGAGGCTGTTGAAATGGCACAAAAAGCTGGTGTCAGAGTAATGATGATCACAGGGGATAATCCTCTAACTGCAAGTGCTGTTGCAAAATCTGTCAATATATACAAAGAAGGAGATTTGGTTGTTACGGGCAAAGAACTAAACAGTATGGATGATGAAACTTTAGAGAAGATCTTATCTAAGGTAACCGTTTGGGCGAGAGTACTTCCTGAACACAAATACCGCATTGTGAAGTTACTTCAAAAACAAGGAGAGATCGTTGCAGTGACAGGTGATGGTGCCAATGATGTTCCTGCTCTAAGAGCAGCTGATTTGGGGATTGCAATGGGAGGTGGCACTGATGCAGCTAAATCCACTGCAAATATGGTTCTTGCCGATAACAATCTTTCTGTCATTGTTGATGCCATCAAACAGGGTCGTACTATTGCCAGTAATATTCGAAAAGCAATCTATTTTCTCGTCACAACGAGTTTAGATGAAGTGATCCTTATTACTGCTGCAATTTTAATGGCACTACCATTACCTCTTTATCCTGTACAAATTTTATGGATCAATCTCGTTTCAGACAGCGCCTTGGATAAAACTTTTCCATTTTTAAAAGTTGAAGATGATGTAATGCTTAGAGCACCCACCAAATTACATGAACAATTTTTAGATAAAGTACAGCTTTTACGGGTACTTTATGCTGCATTGGTCATAAGCTTGGGAGCACTTTTTTTATATGTTTGGATGTTGGATCATTACACAAAAGAGAGTGCGATTTCCACACTATTTACTGCATTTGTCATTGCCACATGGATCAACGGTTTACAGTCAATCAAAGAGCATGAACCCTTTTTAAAAAATATTAAAAAATCATTACATATTAACCCCTATATCTTTTACGGTATCGGTATAGGATTCCTCCTGCAGTTGTTTGCCATTTATGCACTTTCTGATGTGTTTCATACTCTTCCATTGAATGCTGAGTCATTGACGATGATAGGATTATTGGCGTTATGGGTATTTGGTATGATAGAAATACGTAAATGGGGTGAGTATCTATGGAAAAAAGGCTAGATTTAGAAAATGCTGGACTGGATCAATATTTTTGTAACCTTTAGATAATTATTAATTGTTTGTGTAGTTTCCATAAATTTTCTCTTTTATAATAATATGATTGTTGCAAGTCCAAGAAAGCTGAAAAATCCAACTATATCTGTTACTGTTGTTAAAAGCACTGTAGAACCTATGGCCGGATCTACACCAAACTTTTTAAGAGTCAAGGGAATCACTGCACCAAAAAATCCGGCAGACAAAAGGTTCACCACCATTGCCATACCTATGACCACACCTAGCATCGGCATTTGAAACCACAGATAAGCAATCACACCCATAGCAACAGCATAGACAACACCATTTATCAATGAGATAAGAACTTCTTTATAAATGGTTTTTTGCTTCATCTGCTTCTATATCTCCCAGCGCCATCTGTCTTACTGTTACAGTAAGTGTTTGTGTTCCTGCATTACCTCCCATAGAAGCAACGATTGGCATTAAAATTGCAAGTGCAACTAAAGATTGAAGCGTTGCGTCAAAAAGTCCGATGACCAGTGATGCTGCGATAGCCGTCAAAAGGTTAATACCCAGCCAAAGTCCTCTTGTTCGGCCGATTCTCCAAATATTCTCCTCTTGCTCCGCTGTATCATTAACACCTGCCAGGTTATAGATCTGCTCTGTGGCCCCTTCTTCGATGATGTCATAGATGTCATCCGCAGTGATACGACCGATGAGTATTCCTTTTTTATTAACCACGGCGATTACATTTAAGTCATAGTTACCTACAGCTTCAACAACATTTTTGATGTCTTCATGCGGATCCACAGAAATCGTGATCTTCCCTTCTTCTACTACATCTCTATAAAATTCTTTTGGTCCATGCAAGATAAGATCTTCCAGAGGTATCATCCCTACAAATTTTTTCTTACCCGAAACAACAAATACATGATGAACATTATCAATCTCTCTGTTTACTTTCATCTTTTTAAGACGCAGTATAGAAGCACCAATGGTTTCATCTATATGTGCTTCAAACATTTCTGTTTGCATATAAGAACCGGCTTCATTATTTTCATAGGAGATAAGCTCTTTAATTATATCCCTATCTTCATTTGAAAGACGGGACATAACGGCATCCGCTTTTTCTCCATCTATCTCTTCAATATGTTGGATCAAGTTTGCCGCATCATCTGTGTCAAGTGATTCAGTAAGTTTTGCCAGTTTTTTTGGACCATAGTTTGTATAGAGTTCTTCTTGGAGAGATTTTGGTAATTCTACGAGTACGCCTGCCAAAAGTGCACTTGGCAGTTTGTTTAAAAATGTAGTATAGGCATCTTCATCAACTTCTTTGATTTCTATCAACAAATCAGCTATATCAAAAGGATACACACCAATATCTAACCCTTCATTATAATCATTTAATTGTTGTTCTAATGCATCTAGTTTCTCTAAAATTTCTTCATTCATGGATATCTTTTCTCCTATGTCGTCAGATTGCACTTTTACATCCTTTATTTTTGTTCATATCAACTAAACTTATTCTTTTAAAAAGTAACATTAGATTAAAATATATTATGTTTTTCAATTCTAGGCTGATAAATAGTATGAGCATTTAATAGATAAGATTATATCTTAGTTTTGGACTCTTTTTTACTTATTATTAGCTATTGTAAACGTGGATACTAAGCTATTTGAGGCTATATAAGTACTTCTGCAAATATACATAGAACCCATGAGTCTGAATCTTGATACTGTTCTGTAAACTATATAAAATGTTAGTGAACTTAAATCTAAGTATAAATCTATACTTTTAAAAGTAGAATATAATATATTAAAAATAAAAGGAATAATCATGGCAACAGTAACCTCATATGGAGCGGCAGAAGTAGTAACCGGCTCTTGTCACTTACTTGCAATAGAACATGGACCTCGTATACTTATTGATTGTGGGATGTTTCAGGGCGCTGAAGAAGACCGTAACTATGGTGCATTTGGTTTTGATGCCTCTGAGATAGATTATCTTTTTATTACTCATGCGCACCTTGACCATGTGGGACGTATACCCAAGCTGCTAAAAGAAGGCTTTAGTGGTCTCATTTATGCTACGGAAGCAACGCGTGATATTGCAGAGATTATCTGGCTTGACAGCGCAAAGATCATGAAAGAAGATTTTAAGACTAATTTTAAAAAAGCACAGCGACGAGGTAAAGAGCAAGATGTGAGAGTACCTCTTTATGATGAGGATGATGTTGAAGCAGCTTTTGATCTAGTTTGGCATTATCCAGAATATGATAAGTCTATTCTGGTTGATGAAGGGCTTAAAGTGACGTATCGTGATGCTGGACATATTTTAGGGGCAGCTTTTATTGAAATTACTTATAAGGAAGACGGTGTAGAACAAACCATCGTTTTTTCTGGTGATATAGGTAATGATAATAACCTGGTAATAGAAAATTTAGAAAAGTGTACCCATGCCAATTATCTGTATGTTGAATCAACTTATGGTGACCGTAACCATAAGGATATAGAAGCGAGCATTGTTGAGTTTAAACGTGTCATTATTGATACATTGCGCAATTGGGGTAACGTATTGATCCCTTCTTTTGCTGTGGAACGTACACAGGAGATTTTATGCATTCTTAAAGAAATGCATGACAGAAAAGAACTTCCTCAGTGTAAAATATTTTTAGATAGCCCAATGGCCACACGTGCTACACAGGTTTACAATAATCACAGTAATTTATTGAGTCAGAAATGTCAGGATTATAAAGAAAGAGATGGTAGCGTGTTTGATTTTGAGAATCTTATCTATACTCCTGATGTTGAAGGGTCCAGAGCTATCAATGAAGTGGATAGCCGTGCTATTATCATCGCAGGTAGTGGTATGTGTACAGGAGGAAGAATCATCCATCATTTGAAATATCGTCTCTGGAATCCCAAAAATGCTGTCATATTTGTAGGGTATCAAGCAGTTGGTACTTTAGGACGTCACATCGTTGACGGCGCACGTTGGGTCAAGATCTTTCATGAAGATATACTTATCAAAGCAAGCATTCATACGATTAACGGTTTTTCTGCTCATGCTGATCAAGATGCCATTATCAAATGGATATCACAAATGGAAGATCTTTATCGTGTATATCTTATACATGGGGAAGAAGACAAACAAGCCATTTTACGTAGTGTCATAGAAAATGCTTTACATAAAAAAGCACATATAGTAGAACCTGAAGAAGTTATCTATCTTGGATAAATGATCCTGTAGTTGCCTCGTTTAATTAGAATAAATCTATATAGCGAGGCAACAAACATAATAATCTACTTTTTAATTTTTTGGGTTATTGTTGAAATACCTTACTATATGACTGGATAAAAAAACTTTAATTTTTATGAAATTCCCTATGACACATTAGTCCTTATTTTCCAGTTTTTATGCGTAAGATAAGATACCCTACTATGGCTGATAGAAATGAACCAAGAAGAATGGCAAGTTTATCTGCATAGTGATAGATCTGTGTATCATTATAAGCCAGTGAATCTACAAAAAGACTCATGGTGAAACCGATACCGGTTAAGACAGAGACCCCATAAAGTAAGGTCCAGTTACTCTCTTTTGGCAAAGAGGCTATACCCATTTTTATGGCCAACCAGGAGAACCCAAATACACCTACTTGTTTCCCGACAAACAGTCCCAGCATGATACCCAATGGCACAGGAGCAGCCATCTCTTCTATGGAAATACCTTTGAGGTCAACACCGGCATTGACAAAAGCAAAAAGAGGCAATATCATAAATGCTACCCAGTAGTGTAGGTCATGTTCCATCTCTTTTGCCATTGAGAAAGATTTTCCTTCTTTGTCTTTAGAAGAGAGAGGGATCATAAAGGCAAGTGCTACACCTGCAAGTGTAGCATGCACCCCAGACTTAAGTACAGAGACCCATAAAACGATACCCACAATAATATAGGCTGATTTTATCGCAATACCCATACGGTTCATGATGAACAGTATTAAAAGCGATATACCAGCTATACTGATAGAAAGTGTAGAGAGTTCACTTGTATAAAAAAGTGCGATGATCACTATGGCACCCAAGTCATCGAGGATAGCCAGTGCCATCAAAAATATTTTTAAAGATACAGGAACTCTGTTCCCAAGTAAAGACAAAATACCTAAAGCAAATGCAATATCTGTAGCGGTTGGTATGGCCCATCCGTTCATAGCAAAAGATTCACCTCTATTAAATGCGATGAAAATCAGAGCAGGAACGATCATTCCGCCTATAGCAGCAAACCCTGGAAGTGTGATCTGTGAGAGGGAAGAGAGATGCCCCTCTTTGACTTCTCGTTTGACTTCAAGGCCTATCAGAAAGAAAAAGACTGCCATAAGTCCGTCATTGACCCATAAAAGTAGAGGTTTAGCTATCTGCAGATCCCCAAAACGGATCTCTACAGGTGTATGTAAAAAACTTGTATAGAATGTAGACATAAAACTGTTTTGCAAGAGCAGTGCTAAAATAGTGACAAAGATTAGTAAAATTCCGGCAGATGACTCTTTTTTGATAAATTCTTTGATGAATTGGGTAGGCATGTAGTGTCCCTTTCTTAGATTAAATTATTTTAGCTAAAATTTACTAATTAAGGTAAATAATTGGATTAATATTGACAATTATAGAAGATTGAACTAGAATAAGAATAAAGGAGTGGTTATGAAAAATAAGATCGAAGAAGTCATTAATCATGTACAGAAATCAAGTAAAGTGTCCGATGAGACTAAACCATTGATTTTGGAAAAGCTTAAAGAGTGGAAAGAGGAAGATAACGCTATTTCTGAAGTGAATGTACGTTTTAAAAACTGGTGGATAGAGATGGAACCCATCTTTGCTGAACTTGGCTGGATCTAAGTTTGTGGAAATATATACCCAGTACACTTACGAAAAAAAATGGCAAAAAACAAGCCAAAAAGATGCCCTGCGTATGATAGAAGAAGAGATGCCTGAGACAGATGCACAGGGTACTCTGAAATATATTCTGTCTCAGATAGAAAAGGGAAAGATTATTACCCTTGGCGAGTGTCGTTTTAAAGCATCTACTTAATCTTATACAAACTTTTATCGTCTGCAAAGCTTATAGTGCCTTTGTAATTTTTTCTTATCTCATTTTTTGTACTGTTCTCTTTCCCTAAGGTTCTTAACATTCTATGTGAAAGTACTAGTTTTTTTACAGCTGCCTTTTTTGCTATTTCTCCTATGCTGTATGGGGTCATGTGCAATTTAGCTGCGACACCTGTACTTCCTTTTGGAACAGCATTGTGTGCAACTAAGATATCAGAATTCACTGCCAGCATCTCTAAGGTATGATACTCTCCATTCATATCACTAGAGAAACTAATACTTTTACTGCCTATATTTACTCGGTATGCGATAGCAGGTATAGGTCCATGATGAACACTTACTGCACTGATACTTATGCCATTTTGAGAGTAGATCACACTTTCTTTTAAACTTTTTACTATGGTATGTGTTTTAAGCTGCAGTCCTGCCCTGCCATCCAAATGATCACCTAAGTATTGCCATGCACCTTCATCTTCTTTAAAAAGTCTGTTAACAAATTCTTTTGTGCTAGGCATCAAATTATTTTTATCTGGACCATAAATATATAAATTTCCTGAAGCCTTAGTAAAAAAACTAGACTTAAGCAGTGTAGGGAGGTCTGCTGTATGGTCTACATGTAAATGTGTGAGTAAAATGACATCTAAGTCTTGTATGCGTGCATCAACTTCTTCAAATCTTAGTGATGTACCCCCTCCAAAGTCTATGAGTATCTTACTTTTTCCATCTATCCATATAAGGTATCCAGTTGAAGCGCGTTTGTCACCACTCTCTGGCCCACCTGAGCCTAAAACTTGTAGTGTAACATTAGGTTGAGCATAAGCAAAAAATGAAAAGAGCGTTAAAGATAAAAATAATTGTTTCATAAACATAGTCCTTATCTGAGTGCATAGCTATTACACAAAAGATATTGTATTATAGTTTCATGTAAAAACTGTGCAGTAAAAGGGAGTTTATAATGAAAAATTTTATGGGGGGGGGGAAGTGTCTGTTCTCTTTGCCTATCCGAAGAATATTATTTTTTTAGGTGTACGACTAGTCCTGGTATATGGGTTTGCTATGCCAGCACTACTAAAGATAAATAATTTGGAAGAGACAGTAGTATGGTTTGAAAGTTTGTCTATACCATTACCTACGATAGCTGCGTATTTAGTCTCCAGTATTGAAAGTATAGGTATTGTACTTATGTTTTTAGGACTGTTTACACGTTATATCTCTGTACTTCTTTCTTTTGTCATGTTGGGTGCCATATTTTTTGTTCATGCTTCAAATGGATTTTCTGTTGCAAACAATGGGATTGAAATTCCTTTGTATTACTTACTTTTTCTCATGCTGCTTGCCAGTTTTGGTGCAGGAAAATACAGTTTAGACAGAGTAATGCTTAAGGATGGAATAGATGAATAAAGAAAACTTACTCGAGTATTTTCCATTTTTTGCTTCAGATTGGGGTATTTTATTCAAACTATTACTCGTTGTACTTTTGATGGTTCTTATTGTTGTTGCAATATATGATAGATTTATACAAAGAGAGGATCAACTACTTATTAATTATCTGTTTAGTTTCACCATATCCAACAACGGAAATCTCATCTATTGGGACAAGCTTCTCTTGGACTAAATAATCTTTAACTGCCTGTGCTCTTCTTTCACTGAGTCCCTAATTATATTTCTCTGTACCGCTTAGTGACGTATGTCCTACAGCGAGTATGTTGATTTTAGGATTTTTATCTAATTGAGTAATATTTCTTTTAAGTGCATCTTTTGCCTCTTTGTTGAGAGTAGACTTGTCAAACTCAAAATTGATATCTTCAAAAACAAGAGTAATCATTTTCTTTTGTGCTACACTCTTTTTTATCTTTTCTGGAGCATCTGGCTCTATAACAACAATAAACACCTCTTCCTTATATTCTGTAACTGGAACAACTTCATTTGTAACTCCAAATCTATAAGTGAGACCGATTGAGAAAAGATTTATATCACCATTATTACCAACTGCATCGTTAACCCTATAGCGTTCTGCTTCTAAACGCAGCCCTAGTTTGTCAGTCATTGCGTATTGCAGTCCTGCACCAAACTTGTACTTTAAATCAGACTCTTTAGGACTGGCATCTGTTATTGTGATGCTTCCAGTTGAGCCAAAAGAGTCTTTTGATTGAGCATAAATAGCTCCCACTCTAGCAAAGGCTGAAAAATCTTCCGTAATAGGCAAAAGAGCGACTGCGTCAAGATTTACTCCCATGACTTTGATACTTCCTTCTGCAGTTCCTGTCCCAGTAGAGAGAGAACAATCAAACTTCCCAAGATTAAAATAACCACCCTCTAAGGCAAAATATTTATTAAATTGGTAGCCTCCAAAAAGCTTGTATCCAAGGTCACTCTCGTCATCACTGTATGATGGGTTTATCAGATTTTGAGTAATTTTCTCTTCATCTATATTTGCAGTTGACATACCGATGTTACCACCCATATACCAGCCTGAACTATAATCAGTTGTACTCTCAGCCATCAGTGGATTGGCAAAAGTTGCCAACAGTAAAAAACCAGCTGTTTTTGTAGCTCTTATAACTGTAGATTTCATTTTATTCCCATATAAAGTGTTGAATTTTTATTTTATGTATTTTCACACAAACCATTAGAAACTGTTCCTCAGGTTTGTATTTACTATCTATGCTTTTTTACTTTAGTTCAAGCTTTAACTCAGGAAACTTTTCATTAAAAAGAAGTTCACTATCTGCTTTTATTTTTGTTCCCTCGACTATATCTTTGTTACCTTGTTCTATTTCTTGTTTACCCTTTGTCATATCGCTGTCTCCAGATTTTACAAGTGCTTCACCATCTTTTATTTTTCTTTCACCATCCTTGACTAGCTTTGAACCCTTGTCCCATTCTGAGGCAATCTTTTTTTGCTCCTTGACCACCTCTTTTTCATCAGCTGCATGCATTCTCATAAAATCTCCAGTAGTTGGAGCCTTAGTAGCACAACCTGTAAACGCAAGCATTGCAATTGCAAACGCTCCTACAATTTTTAATTGAACTGTTGTTGTATTTTTTAGTATCTTTCTATCCGCCTTTTTTTAAGTTTTTTTAAACAATAACTTAGAGAGACAAGATTAACCTCTACAAAAAAAGAAAGCTTGGACAATTTTGTGAAGTCAAGAGAAAGAAAACCCTGAAGAAGAATCTTCAGAGAAAATCTAATGTTTTGTAGATTATTTTCTTTATAATTAAGGTGCATTAACAGTATTGGCGATTAAGGTAACTTTTGTCTCTGATAAGAGTCTACCATTAACTGTTGCACCGGTATTTAGCACAATAGCTTTTGTTGCCATTACAATACCTTCCATATGCGTTGAATTTTCAAGGGTTACGCCTGTAAGTCCGCCAACTTGCCAGAAGATATTCTTTGCCTGTGCACCACCAGTTAGAGTTACAGTGGCATCAGTTGCTAGGGTTAGGTCCCCATCTATTTGAAAAATCCAAACGTCATTTGCTCCGCCGTTAAGTGTTACACTAGTTGTAGTATCTACTTGAACGCTTGTGCCCCACTTATAAAGACCTGGAACAAGTGTCTTGTTGCTCAAATTACCTGCATGCAGTTCGGTAAAATCAGGTGTTGCACGCCCTGCAGCATCAATATATGCTGTGCGCAAGTTACTTATAGCCGTGCTCAGATTAGATGGGGTCGGAACTGCCATATTAGCAGCATAGATATTTCCTGTAACTAAATCTGATGTTGCAAATTGATCTGAATTATCCATAGTAAGACCAAATCCCGTAATAGCAGTCGTATTAATCGGGCTCGCACCTAAATCGCCAGTGACATTTGTATCTCCAGTGGTTGTTATTCCAGTCTTAGTAAGGATTGCATAATTTCCTGCTAGACCTAGAAGTACAGGATCTGGACCTGATGCTACTGTTGCACCTGTTGTAAAGTTCCAAACTTTGCTAACTGCTAAATGATTACCAGCTAAGTCTGTAACAGCCGTTGTTATTGTCGCAGTATATTGAGTACTTCCAGCAAGGTCGGCATCAGGATTGAAAAGCATAGTGTTACCAAAGTAAGTCACCGCACCATCAACAGGTGCAGCGCCGCTTGTTGTAACTAATGTAAAACTAGTTGTACTCACCGTAGCAGGATCGAGTGCTTCATTAAAGACAGCACTTACACTTTTGTTGATTGCTACATCGGTGGCATCGACAAGAGGATCTGTTGAACTAAATGTAGGTGCAGTAGTGTCCGGTACCGTTCCTGTTGTAAAGTTCCCAACTTTGCTAACTGCTAAATGATTACCAGCTAAGTCTGTAACGGCAGTGGTTATTGTCGCAGTATATTGAGTACTTCCAGCAAGGTCGGCATCAGGATTGAAAAGCATAGTGTTACCAAAGTAAGTCACCGCACCATCAACAGGTGCAGCGCCGCTTGTTGTAACTAATGTAAAACTAGTTGTACTCACCGTAGCAGGATCGAGTGCTTCATTAAAGAGAGCACTTACACTTTTGTTGATTGCTACATCGGTGGCATCGACAAGAGGATCTGTTGAACTAAATGTAGGTGCAGTAGTGTCCGGTACCGTTCCTGTTCTAAAGTTCCAAACTTTGCTAACTGCTAAATGATTACCAGCTAAGTCTGTAACGGCAGTGGTTATTGTC